>Ga0265328_10000004_pt1 | contig 242356 bp, 221 predicted proteins | sample 41624metaG_FD_202086 | JGI IMG/M metagenome (GOLD analysis project Ga0265328, IMG submission 202086) | Rhizosphere microbial communities from Carex aquatilis grown in University of Washington, Seatle, WA, United States - 4-16-24 metaG | ecosystem: Host-associated > Plants > Roots >...
GAGATTCAAGTGTATCTCGATGACCTTGATCCAGATGCCGTGCGGGTCGAGCTCTATGCTAATGGCATTAACGGTAATATGCCTGAGAGAGTGGAGATGGTGCGTGTGGGGCAACTGGTGGGGGCGACAAACGGCTACGCCTATCGCGCAGAGGTGCCTGTAGCGCGCCCAGCAATAGACTATACAGCACGACTTATACCACATCATGTTGGCGTGACCGTGCCGCTTGAAGCTCATTGCATATTGTGGCAGCGCTGATTATGAGGACGACCGAACGCCTGCTCCATGATTACCTGAATGATGTCACTGACCAGACTGGCATTCGTGTAGGTACTGCTTTGCCCTTGGGAACTTTTCAGCGTGAAGGCGGAGGTAATTTTGCTTTCTTCAGTCGTCATGCGACCCGAGTTCGGCTAGAGTTGTTTGACAATCCAACCGACGGAACGCCTGCCAGAATAATTGATCTTGATTCCACACACAATCGTACTGGAGATGTGTGGCACGTCTGGGTTGACGGGATTCGTCCCGGCCAACTCTATGCCTACAGGGTGGACGGGAGGTACGAACCCAAAGAAGGTCATCGTTTCAATTTTGCCAAGCTTCTCTTGGACCCTTACGCGACGGCCATCACGAAGAAAACTAACTGGGATTTTGGGCCAGCGCATGGATACGATCCGGCGGTTTCAGAGCAAGACTTGGTTTGTTCTTCAATGGATGATGCCGCGGCAATGCCGAAGTGCATTTTCACCCACGAGCACTTTCATTGGCAGGACGACCTTCCACCCAGACATGCATGGTCGAAGACGGTGATTTATGAAGTCCATATTCGTGGTTTCACCATTCATACCAATTCTGATGTAGAACATCCAGGCACTTACCGCGGTCTGATGGAAAAGATTCCCTATTTGAAAGAACTTGGTGTAACAGCGGTGGAATTAATGCCTGTTTTCGAGTTCAACGAATGCCAGCTGCAGGGTATCAATCCACTGAACGGTAAAACACTTATAAATTACTGGGGTTACGATCCTGTGGCGTTTTTATCACCTAAAGCATCCTACAGTAGCTCGGGAGGTTTGGGCCAGCAGAAGCTAGAGTTTAAGGAAATGGTTCGGGCATTTCATCATGCAGGTATCGAAGTGATCCTGGATGTTGTGATTAATCATACAGCGGAAGGGAACGAACTGGGTCCAACCTTAAGTTTCCGAGGGATTGATAATGCGATTTTCTACATGCTGGAGTCAGACCAGCGCTACTATAAGAACTACGCTGGTACTGGCAATACTATCAATGCCAATCATCCAGTGGTAAGGGATTACCTTTTAAATGCATTGCGTTACTGGGTGGTAGAGATGCATGTGGATGGGTTTCGGTTTGACTTGGCATCAATTCTTGGTAGAGACAGTACTGGCAAGTTAATGGCAAATGCTCCGCTTTTAGAACAAATCGCCGAAGACCCGATATTGAGAGATGTAAAAATCATCGCCGAAGCATGGGATACAGCTGGTGCATATGAGGTGGGTAGTTTTTCAGACCGGCGTTGGGCAGAGTGGAATGGTCGCTACCGGGATGATATCAGGTGCTTCTGGCGCGGCGATGATGGTATGCTGGGATTGTTTGCCAGCCGCATCTGCGGCAGTGCCGACATTTATACCATGTCGGGCAAAGGCCCGGAGGGTAGCATCAATTTCGTCACCTGCCACGATGGCTTCACACTGAACGACCTGGTAAGTTATCACTATAAGCACAATGAAGCCAATGGAGAAAACAATCATGACGGGACCGACGCCAATTTCTGCGAGAACTACGGTGCTGAAGGCGAGACAACAGACACCGAGATTGAGTTTGTACGGAAAGTACAAATCAAGAACTTCCTATTGACATTGTTCATTTCGCGAGGGGTGCCAATGCTGCTCTCTGGGGATGAATTTCGTCGCACGCAAGGCGGTAACAACAATGCTTACTGTCAGGATAACGAAACGAGCTGGCTTGACTGGAGTTTTTTAGAAAAGAATAGGGAAATTTTTCGTTTTACTTGTGGCATGATTGCCTTTCGTAAGGAGCATCCAGTTTTGAGTACTGAGCAATTTTACTCAGATGCCGAGATTCGTTGGTTTGACCCGCAAGGGAAAGTGCCCAACTGGACTGACCAGAAAGCAAAACAGTTTGCCTGTCTTATCAGTGAAGATGAACAGCAAGCTCTATTCTTGATTTTTAATGCTGATGTTGAGGCAATTGATTTCGAACTGCCTCATACGCCTTCTGGAACTTCGTGGCATTTGGCTATTGATACCTCTTGCATAACACCCAAAGATTTGTTTACTGCAGACGAAGAAACGCTTTTAGACAATTCAATGACCTATCACGTAGAAGCCCGCTCCAGCGTGGTACTTTTGGTACGGAAGCAGGACTCTGACTTTGGAAGAGGTCCTTCGTGAGCCAACGAACCTCCGGGATACTTCTTCATCCCACCTCACTTTCTAACCCCTATCCCATTGGCGATATGGGTCCCGCCGCAATTGCCTTTGCTGATTTCATGGCCGAGGCTGGGCAACGTTGGTGGCAGATGCTTCCAATCGGTACAACAGGTAAAACAAATTCTCCTTACCAGTCACTGTCTGCGTTTGCAGGCAATGCGCTTCTATTAAGTCCAGAGCGATTGATAGAGAAAGGACTTCTTAACCGTCAAGATATTGAGCTTCCCATTTCAAGAGACGATGGAAAAGTGAACTTTTCCATGGCAGCACGCTTAAAGCTTCGATGGTTAAAAAAAGCATATGAAAATTTTAAAGATAACTGTCTTGACGACAGGCAATTTGAGTTTGATAGGTTTGTATCTGAAGAGTCATACTGGCTTGAGGATTTTTCGTTGTTCTCGGCAATCCAGGGCAAAGAAGGCACTTCTGATTGGACTCGATGGAATCAAGAGTTGCGAGTGCGCGAGCCAGACGCCGTCATTCGCGCGCAAAAATACTTTGCCAATGACATGCGTTACCATCAGTTTGTCCAATGGCAGTTTTCAGTGCAGTGGAAAGAGTTAAGGGCTTACTGCACCTCCAAAGGAATCCTGCTGATCGGCGATGTTCCCCTGTTCGTGTCACACCAAAGCGCCGATGTCTGGGCGCATCCCGAGCTTTTTAAACTGGATAAAGATGGAAGCCCAACGGTGGTCGCGGGAGTTCCTCCCGATTATTTCTCCAAAACAGGGCAGGTCTGGGATGTTCCCGTGTACTGCTGGAAAGCGCTTCAAGAGCAGAATTACAATTGGTGGATCGAACGCTTGCGGACAGCTTTTGGACGGTTCGATGTCAATCGGCTGGACCATTTTATTGGCTTTTTCCGTACCTATGAAGTGCCTGCAGAAGCCATGACAGCTGTTAATGGGCAGTATCAGCCTGGAGGGGGCGCTTCATTTTTAGAAGCCGCACGCAAAATCCTCGGGGCTTTACCTCTGATCGCAGATGATCTAGGAGCTACAACGCCTGAAGTGGTGGTATTACTAGATCAATTTCAAATATCTGGCACTCGAGTCCTCCAATTTGAGTTCGGATCAAATCTTAAATCGAATTTATATCCGCAAGCACAGCATCCGGAGAAATCAGTGGTTTATACGGGAACGCATGATAACGATACTACGGCAGGCTGGTACCGGAAACTGCAAAACAAGCAACGCAACGCCTTGCAAAAACAGCTTAAAGTAAACGATCATGGAATTGTCTGGGCCATAATTCGTGAGGCGATGGCATCACAGTCCCACATAGCCATCATCCCTGCGCAAGACCTCCTTGAGCTGGGATCAGAGGCGCGAATGAACTTCCCCGGTGTTACGAATGGAAACTGGCAATGGCGCTTAAAATGTGATGATCTGACCCAAGAACTCGCACAAAAGCTGCGAGTCGTAACAACAATGTATGAACGTCAGGGTAGGAGTGAACCGTGCCAAAATCCTCAGTCTCAGGAAGATGACCTGACGTTACAGATCGCGAAGCGAGCCTATGAACTGTATGAGAGAGATGGCCGTCAAAACGGCCAAAGCATTCAAAATTGGCTTTGCGCTGAACGGGAATTAAAGATAGAGGCGAATAATGACAAATAAGCATTCACAAAGATGAGACGCTCAACTGAGATTACTACATTATTTCTGGATATCGGCGGTGTCCTACTCACTAATGGATGGGATCACTATGCTCGCCAGCAAGCGGCGACAAATTTCAAACTAGATTTGACGGAGATGGAAAGCCGACATCGACTGAACTTCGCCACCTTTGAGGAAGGAAAACTCACACTTGAGGAATACCTGAATAGGACGGTTTTTTATGATGAGAGGACGTTCACTCGGGATCAGTTCAAAGAATTTATGTTCACTCAGTCTCAACCTTATCCCGAGATGATCGCATTAATTCGCAAACTCAAAGCAAAGTACGGACTAAAAATTGTGGTAGTAAGTAACGAAGCACGTGAGTTGAATTCGCACCGAATTCAGATGTTCAGACTGCATGAATTTGTAGATTGTTTTATTTCTTCCTGCTTCGTCCATCTACGTAAACCCGATATGGACATTTTTCGGCTTGCAATAGATATAGCTCAAACACCAACAGAGCAGATTATTTATATTGAAAACACTCAAATGTTCGTTCAAATTGCACAAGCATTAAATATCCAAAGTATTCTTCACACGGATTATAAATCCACTTGCGCACAACTGTTCTCGTTCGGATTGCAGCTAGATGAAAACGTCAGCCATGAAACCCGCTAACTCGAGCATTCTGACGATTAATGGCGGCTCTTCGAGCATCAAGTTCGCACTGTTCGAAGCGGGGGAGTCGCTCCAACGGATTCTGGCTGGTGGGATTGAGCGGATTGGACTTTCGCAGACCACCTTACGGGTGAAAGGCCTGAATCCGGCAGACAACTTTTCGCGGCCTGTGAAGGCGCCAGATTACGCAGTGGCGGTGAGTGCTCTGATGGATTGGATTGAGGAGCGCCTTGGGCGTGACGCACTGAACGCAGTGGGACATCGTGTGGTTCACGGCGGACCCAAGTATAGCAAACCTCAGCGAATCACTGCGGAAATGATTGCGGAGCTGCATCAAATCAGTCCCTTCGATCCCGAGCATATGCCTGAAGAAATTTTGTTGATCGAGGCGTTTCAGCGCCGATTTCCTGAGTTGCCTCAAGTCGCATGCTTTGACACAGCTTTTCACCATGACCTGCCGCGTGTGGCGCAACTATTGCCGATCCCGCGCCGTTATGAAGAGCAGGGGGTGCGACGGTATGGTTTTCACGGGTTGTCGTATGAGTTTCTAATGAAAGAACTGGTTCGTGTGGCCGGAACGGAGGCAGCGCAAGGCCGGGTTGTCCTCTTGCACCTCGGCAACGGTGCGAGCCTGGCGGCGGTGCGTGACGGCAAACCCGTGGACACCAGCATGAGTTTTACACCGACCGCGGGGGTGCCGATGAGCACACGCTCGGGCGATCTCGATCCCGGACTATTTTGGTATCTGGTGCGCACCGAAAACATGAGCGCAAAGCAATTCAACGAGATGGTCAATTTTCAGTCCGGGCTGCTTGGCATGTCGGAAACCAGTTCCGACATGCGTGATTTGCTTGGCCTTGAAACGCAGGACGTGCGTGCGGCTGAAGCGGTCGCGCTGTTTTGCTACCAAATCAAGAAGTGGATCGGTGCATTCGCGGCAGCATTGGGTGGGCTGGACACGCTGGTGTTCTCTGGTGGCATTGGAGAGAACGCACCAAAAGTCCGCACCCGAATATGCTGTGGGATGGAGTTTCTTGGCATAGCAATCGAAGAAAAACAAAACGCGTCGAATGAGGGTGTGATTTCTGCCGCGAACGGTCGAGTTACGGTCCGTGTCATTCGTACGGATGAAGAACTGACGATTGCAAGCTCTGTGTGCAAAGTCATCCGACTCGGCGTTCATGCCAAGTGAACCTTTAATCAGCAAAATATTATTCGAATGTGGCCTACCGAACAGATACATATTTCGAAAATCGAGATACTGGTATTTAAGTATCCGTCTAAATGAGGAGTTGTTATGCCCGAAAAGAAAAGTTTGTCTGCTGGCGCGCTTACTAAGCATGAGTTGTGCTTATTATGAAAGCGCTTGTGTATATCAGTGAGAGTGATAAAGCCCTGCAAGATCGGCCAAAGCCAGAGATTGCAGAACCCACAGATGCCATTATCAAGATCACTAAAACCACAATTTGCGGCACTGATTTGCATATTTTGAAAGGTGATGTACCAAGTTGCCAGCCTGGCCGTATTTTGGGGCATGAGGGTGTTGGTATTGTAGAGGCGGTGGGGTCTGCCGTGACGGCTTTCAAAGCAGGCGACAGAGTGCTCATCTCATGCATTAGCGCCTGTGGCAAATGTGTTTATTGCAGAAAGCGCATGTATTCACATTGCACCACAGGAGGCTGGATACTCGGCAATAAAATTGATGGCACACAGGCTGAGTTCGTGCGTATTCCTTATGCAGATACCAGTCTCTATCCCATTCCAGAAGGTGCGGATGAGGAGGCTCTGGTCATGTTGAGTGACATTCTGCCGACTGGATTTGAGTGTGGTGTCCTTAACGGTAAGGTTCAGCCAGGAAGTACTGTGGCAATTATTGGCTCAGGCCCGATTGGACTTGCGGCGTTGCTGACAGCGCAGTTTTATTCTCCCTCAGAGATCATTATGGTGGATATCGACGATAACAGACTTGAGGTAGCTAAACGCTTTGGGGCAACTGCCGTTGTAAATAGCGCCAATGGTAAGGCTGTTGAGGTGCTGATGAAACTGACTAGTCGGCGTGGTGTTGATACTGCTATAGAGGCGGTAGGCATTCCAGCCACCTTTGAGCTTTGTGAAAAAATTATTGCCCCCGGAGGCATTATTGCCAACATCGGCGTCCATGGCAGCAAGGTGGATTTGCATCTGGAGAATCTGTGGGATCGCAACATTACAATCACTACACGTTTGGTGGATACCGAAAGTACGCCAATGCTACTCAGGCTTGTACAATCTGACAAGATTGATGCCAAGCTTCTGATTACGCATCGTTTTAAACTTGACCGCATTATGGATGCTTATGAGGCCTTTGAAAATGCCGCAACTACCAATGCGCTCAAGGTGATTATTGAGGCTTAGTCCCCAACATTTGAAGGCGTGATTTATGTGGCGGACGGTCGGTTGACGCTCCGTCTGCAACGTCATCTGGCTAGGCCTTCGTCCTAGTGACACAATCTAAAAAGGTTTAACACATGAAAGAACACGAACACACAACTAAAGACGAACCGCCAATAAATCCGACTCAAGAGGAGGTGGCCAAAGAGGCATGCGCCATCTATACAAAAGAAGGCAAACCGCAGGGGCATGCCGAACAGAATTGGCTGGCGGCTGAGGCACAACTACAGCACGACAACACTAAGCATCCAGATGAACCTGGACACCAGAGCCATCATGCCCACATGGCGACAGACTTTCGGAACCGCTTCTGGATATCACTGGCCCTGACGCTGCCGATTCTCGTGCTCTCGCCGATGCTTCAGAAGTTGGTGGGGCTACGCGAGGCCATTCATTTTTCCAGCGACATTTTCGCCCTGTTTGGCCTTTCTTCCGCAGTGTTTTGGTATGGCGGCTGGCCGTTCATCAAAGGCTTGTTCAATGAACTTAAAACCCGCAAGCCGGGGATGATGACGCTGGTCGCTGTTGCTATCACCACTGCTTATGTCTACAGCAGCGCCGTGGTATTCGGCTTGACCGGTAAGATGTTTTTCTGGGAGCTGGCCACGCTTGTTGACATCATGCTGCTAGGGCACTGGATTGAAATGAAGTCGGTGATGGGTGCGTCAAAAGCTCTCGAGGAACTGGCCAAACTCATGCCCTCCGACGCGCACAAGCTCATGCTGGATGGCAGTGTGAAAGACGTGCCGCTCGGCGAGTTGACCATGGGTGACAAGGTGCTAATTAAACCGGGGGAGAAAATTCCTGCCGATGGTGTGGTCGTCGAAGGTGAGAGTTCGGTCAATGAAGCGATGCTGACCGGAGAATCAAGCCCAGTCAGTAAAACAACAGGCGGCAAGGTAATTGGCGGCGCCATCAACGGTGAAGGATCTCTCACGATTGAAGTAAAAGGTACAGGTAAGGATTCGTTTTTGTCGCAGGTCATTGATCTGGTCAAACAGGCGCAGGAAAGCAAATCAAAAACGCAAAATCTCGCCGATACCGCCGCGATGTGGCTCACCATTATTGGACTGAGTTCTGGTGCAATCACCTTCTTCATCTGGCTGGTTATGATGAGTAAGGAGTTTGCTTTTGCCATGGAACGCGCTGTGACAGTAATGGTGATTACCTGCCCGCACGCACTTGGCCTAGCCGTGCCATTGGTCGTAGCTGTTTCCACGGCATTGGCAGCGAGCAATGGCCTGCTCATTCGTAATCGCAGTGCTTTCGAAGCTGCCCGGAAATTGCAGGCCATTATTTTTGACAAGACTGGCACATTAACCGAGGGTCGCTTTGGCGTGACCGACACACTGTTGCTTGCGCAGGACATCGACGAAGACACGCTGCGCAAGTATGCGGCTGCAGTGGATGTAAATTCAGAACACCCTATCGCCAAGGCGATCGCCGATTCTTCGCAACAGAAGATGCCAGTCGAAGGCTTCAAAAGCATCCCTGGCAAAGGCGCAGAAGGCAGAGTTGACGACAAAGAGATTAAAGTGGTCAGCCCAGGCTATTTGCTCGAACAGAACATTACGCATGATGACCAGCGCATTGAGCCGTTGCAAGCCCAGGGTAAGACGGTCGTGTTTGTCCTGGTGGACGGGCAGTTGAAAGGCGCGATTGCGCTGGCTGACACTATCCGCCCCGAGGCGAAGCAAGCCATCGAGGCCCTTAAGGCACTGGACATTCGCTGCATGATGCTCACTGGCGATAACAAAGCGACGGCCAAATGGGTTTCGGATCAGATTGGGCTGGATGAATATTTCGCTGAAGTGCTGCCCCAAGACAAAGCTGCCAAAGTAAAGGAGGTTCAAGCGCGCGGCGTGTTGGTGGCCATGACTGGAGACGGCGTGAATGATGCTCCAGCGCTGGCGCAGGCTGATGTTGGAATCGCCATTGGCGCTGGCTCCGATGTGGCGGTGGAAACTGCTGACGTGATTCTCGTTCGCAGCAATCCATTGGATGTCGTGGCCATCGTGCAGCTTTCCCGTGCCACTTATAAGAAAATGATTCAGAACCTTGTCTGGGCTACAGGTTACAACGTCGCCGCCATTCCTCTGGCGGCAGGCGTGCTTTACACATGGGGTGTACTGCTCTCGCCCGCGCTGGGAGCAGTGCTGATGGCTGCGAGCACGGTAATCGTAGCCATTAATGCACGGATGTTGAGATTGAAAAAATCTCCAATCGTTAAGAAATAAATTTGGGGAATCTCATGGATAAAATGATCTGGCTTTCTGTTTTACCCCCACTGTTAACGATTGCGGTTGCAATTTGGACCAAGAAAATTATTCCTTCACTGTTAATTGGATTAATAGCAGGAAGTTATTTTTTGAATCCCACTGTTACTGGTGGCTTTGAAACTGCAGTAGACCAGATTGTGAAAACTCTAACTGATAAGGACAGTTTGCAAGTGCTGCTGTTCTTATATTTGTTTAGCGGTTTAATCGCTCTTATAAGAAGCTCTGGTGGCATAGAAGCTTTTTCTGACCTGGCAGAAAAACACATCACGAGCAAGAAAGGAGTTCTGTTGACTTTGTGGGCATTAATTCCTGTTACTTTTATTGATTGTGGCTTTAGGGTCATTGGGGCAGGTTCAATCACCCGCTCACTTGCCGAAAAAAATAAGATAGCCAAAGAACGGCTTGCATTTATGCTTAACAATACGGCTAGCCCTGTAGTGCAACTTATACCCATCGCCACTACTTTTGTAGGTTTTAATGTCGCGATTATTAGTCAGGGTCTAAAAACTGCTGGCGTTGCCGAAAGTAATTCTGCTTATTCTATTTGGCTTAAAGCGATACCTTTAGAGTTTTTTAGCATAGTAGTCATAGTTATCACATTTCTTTCGGTTTTTTTTCAATTTACAAATTCCACTAAACATAAAAACGAATCCAGCCCAGAAAAGGATAAAAACCAGATGGGTATGCATATGGAAGTTGGTGAACCTGTATTAAAACCAAGGCTGATCAATTTCGTTATTCCGATATCCAGTGTCATCTTGTTAAGCTTTTTTTTCTTTTGGTATTTTGGGAAAAATAAATCTGAAGGCGCTTCCGTTATATCTGCAATCACTCATACAGAACCAAACAGAGCCATGCTCGTTGCATTGTTCGTTTCAATAATCATGACCGCAATCTTTTATTTTTTTCAAAAATATGACCTGAAAAAAATGACTGCTGATCTTATATCAGGTGGAAATGAAATCATGACAACATTAACTATTCTTGCAATAGCCTGGCCATTAGCTGCTGTTTCACAGAGTTTAGGCTTAAGCAGTTTCATACAGCAGCAGTTAGGGAGTTCCTTACCTGCTTGGAGTACGCCCGTTTCACTTTTTGTACTATCTTGCGGCGTCACTTATTTCATAGGCGCATCGTGGGGAGCGGCTTCGTTAATTATGCCATTTGCAATACCCCTTGCGGTTTCAGTTAATTCGGACATTGCTCTTTGCGTTGCAGCAGTAATTAGTGGAGGAACATTTGGAGACGTTACCTCGCCCGTCGCCGGAATGACCAATATGGCGTCTAACATAGCATATGCTGACCATGCAAAATACTTGAAATATGCCAGCCCTTATAATTTTATTGCAGCAGGAGTTGCGGCTATTTTATTCTTGGCAGCAGGATTTATTTAATGCCGGTGAATTGCGGCGGCCCCAAGACTGATCAAACACCGTGTGACTGGATTATCAGAATAGGACAGAAGGGTCCACAACCTGCGCCACTTACGTGTACCCAGAATGCCGGATAGCAGGAGATGCGTAACTTAAAAAAAGGAGTTTTATGATGATGGATTATGCAAACGGATGGATGAATGGGGCTATGGGCGGAGGGATGTGGATTTGGACAGTGGTCGGCGTCCTGCTGGTAGTCCTGCTCGTTGTTGTGATTAACAATCAGTCCAAAAAATGATTGTGTGTTCAAACCCTGCCGGTGGAGTGCGTTGTTAGCCTTGAAATGAATACTTTAGCGGATGCTCTTAACTCTCGATCGCCGATTACACAGGAAACTTAGACCATGAAAACCAACACACTTATGCCAGAACTTCTCTACAAGATACATGCCTACTGGCGGGCCGCCAACTATCTTTCTGTAGGACAGCTTTATCTCTACGACAATCCGCTGTTGAAGCGGCCACTGAAGCTAACGGACGTGAAACGAATGCTGTTGGGGCATTGGGGTACGACACCCGGTCAGAACTTCATTTACGTACACTTGAACCGGGTCATCAAGAAATACGATCTCGATATGATCTACGTATCCGGTCCTGGGCACGGCGGTCCAGCCGTTGTCGGCAATACTTATCTAGAAGGGACTTATAGCGAAATCTATCCCAACATCAGTCAGGATGAAGCTGGTCTTCAGAAGCTTTTCAAGCAGTTTTCGTTTCCCGGTGGCATTCCCAGCCACGCCTCGCCGGAATGCCCGGGCTCAATCCATGAGGGTGGAGAACTGGGTTACTCGCTCAGTCATTCGTTCGGGGCGGTGTTTGACAATCCCGATCTCATCGTCGCCTGCGTCGTCGGCGATGGCGAAGCCGAAACTGGCCCGCTGGCCACAGCTTGGCATTCTAACAAGTTCCTCGACCCACTAACCGACGGCGCGGTGCTACCGATACTGCATCTCAACGGCTACAAGATTGCCAACCCGAGTATTTTCGCGCGCATCGAACCTGAGGAACTGGAACAGTTTCTCCGCGGTTGCGGCTGGACGCCGTACTTCGTCGAGGGTCATGAGCCAGAGTTGATGCATGAGGCCATGGCTGCGACACTCGATACAGTGGTGGAGCAGATCAGGAAGATTCAGCACAACGCCCGCATCAATGGCGACCTGACGCGGCCACGCTGGCCGATGATCGTTCTTAAATCACCCAAGGGCTGGACAGGACCGAAATGGGTCGATGGCCTGCAGATTGAAGGCACATTTCGTGCACATCAGATACCGCTCGCTGTGGATGAAGAACATCCCGAGCATCTACCCATGCTGGAAGATTGGATGAAAAGCTATCGGCCAGAGGAGCTCTTCAATGCGCAAGGCCGCTTGATGCCAGAGCTGGCTGAGCTCGCACCAAAAGGTGAACGACGCATGGGCGCGAACCCCCATGCCAATGGCGGCATACTGCTGCGCGACTTGGTCATGCCAGACTTTCAGAACTACGCGGTGAATGTTCCCTCACCTGGGTCTGTAACGGCAGCTGATGCACACGAACTCGGTATATTTCTGCGCGATGTGGCCAAGCTCAACCAGAAGCAACGTAATTTCAGAATCTTTGGTCCAGATGAAACACTTTCTAATCGCTTGGGCGCCGTTTTTGAGGTAACAAACCGGCAGTGGGACGCTCAGACGAAGGGCAACGATGAATTCCTCGCCATAGATGGCCGAGTCATGGAGATGTTAAGCGAGCATCAATGCGAAGGATGGCTGGAAGGTTATCTGCTTACCGGTAGGCATGGGCTCTTCAATTGCTATGAGGCGTTTATTCATATCATCGACTCGATGTTCAATCAGCATGCCAAGTGGCTGAAGGTCACGGCGAAGCTGCCGTGGCGACGGAAAATAGCATCACTAAATTATTTGCTTGCTTCCCATGTCTGGCAGCAAATGCATAACGGCTTTACCCATCAAGACCCTGGCTTCATCGACCACGTTGTCAACAAAAAGGCTTCCATCGTGCGCGTGTACCTGGCACCCGATGCCAACTGCCTGCTCTCGGTCTGGGATCATTGCTTGCGTAGCCGCCACTATATTAACGTCGTGATCGCAGGCAAGTATCAAGCGCCGCAATGGCTGACCATGGACGCTGCCGTCAAGCATTGTACCGAAGGCATCGGCATCTGGCAGTGGGCCAGCAACGACCAGACGGTTTCACCCGACGTGGTGATGGCCTGCTGCGGCGATGTGCCCACACTGGAAACACTGGCTGCCGTTTCCATTATGCGCGAGCATCTGCCCAATTTGAAAGTCCGTGTGGTCAACGTCGTCGACCTTTTCAAACTGGAGCCGTCCATTGAGCACCCGCACGGCTTGAGCGACAAGGATTTCGATGCGCTCTTCACCAAGGACAAGCCAGTCATCTTCGCGTTTCACGGTTATCCGGCATTGATTCATCGGCTGACCTACCGCCGAACCAATCACGATAACATCCACGTTCGCGGTTACAAGGAAGAAGGCACCATCACCACGCCCTTCGACATGACAGTACTAAACGATCTGGACAGATTCCACCTCGTGATGGCTGCTATCGACCGACTGCCGCAGACCGGCGAGAAAGGCATCTATCTGAAGCAACAACTCAAGGACAAGCTGATTGAGCACAAGCAATACATCGACAAACACGGCCAGGACATGCCCGAAATCCGTAACTGGAAGTGGGAAGCCAAATGTTAGAAATAACTGTAATGAACGGAAATGTCAAACACTTAGGTAGATAGGAATAGGTATGCTCAAACACAAACTGCTTTCATCTGAAGGAATACTTATTCTCGAGCCCATAGCTCCGCTTAAAGTATCTGATTTTTCGGCCTTGGCACGCGAGATTGATCCGTATATCGCGGAGCATGGAAAATTGTCGGGATTGATGCTCCATGCCAAAGTCTTTCCAGGGTGGATGAATTTTGAAGCGGCTCTTGCGCATAAGAAGTTTATCAGGAGCCATCACCAAAAGGTCCAAAGACTGGCTGTGGTTAGCGATAGTTGGTTGCTTACGGTATTGTCCAAGGTAGTCGCCCATCTTATTCATCCGGAGGTTAAGCACTTTTCTGAATCTTCATACGAAGAAGCGTTACAGTGGCTTGGAAGAAATATTCAATGAATGCGCAAATCCTTATAGATACCGCTATGGCGCTGGTCGCCGATGATAAGGGCCTGCTGGCGATAGATGAAAGTAATTCGACCTGCAACAAGCGATTCGCCAAACTAGCGATTCCTCAGACCGAGGAGGCCCGGCGCTCCTGGCGTGAATTGATTATTACCACGCCTGATCTCAATGAATGCATTAGTGGCGTGATCCTCTATGATGAGACGTTCCACCAACAGAAGAAAGATGGCACTCCTTTTGTTAAAGTTATCACCGATGCCGGAATCATTTCCGGCATCAAAGTGGACATAGGTGCAAAAGACATGGCAGGTCATCCTGGAGAAAAAATAACCGAAGGCCTGGATGGCTTGCGTGATCGCTTGGCGAAATACGCACAAATGGGTGCCCGTTTTGCCAAATGGCGCGCGGTGTTTGCCGTAGGCGGCGGCATTCCAAGCCGAGGCTGTATCGAAGCCAACGCCCAGTCACTGGCTCGCTATGCCTCATTATGTCAAGAGGCTGGGCTAGTTCCTATCGTCGAGCCGGAAGTACTCATGGACGACGTGCATACCATGGAGCATTACTACCAGATAACAGAGGACGTCCTGCAAGCGGTTTTCAGCCAGCTTTACACACAGAGGGTGGCACTGGAGGGTATGATTTTAAAGCCTAACATGGTGCTTCCTGGATTAACCTGCCCCAAGCAAGCAACGGCAGATGAGGTGGCCGATGCCACGGTAAAGAGTCTGTTGCAAGCTGTTCCTGCTGGCGTTCCAGGGGTTGCATTCTTGTCGGGCGGCCAATCCGGCGAGCTGGCCTCGGCCCGTTTAAATGCCATGAATGTTAGATTCAAGTCGCGTATGCCTTGGGCACTTTCGTTTTCGTTTGGCCGCGCTATCCAGTACCCAGCATTGGAAATCTGGTCGGGCAGTGACGCCAATGTAAAAGCAGCACAGCTAGCTTTGCTGCATCGAGCCAGGTGCAACCGAGCTGCACGTCACGGCGAATATGATGCCGTGATGGAAATGGACGATAGAGGAAAAAGTGCGTCATCTGTTGGAATAACTGCTATAGGCTCTATCAGGCATCAATCAAAACCTGGCATGCGCCGGAAATTTATTGTCGGTAACTGGAAGATGTACACCACAACCACCGAAGCCAAGCAATTGGCCAAGGCGGTTGTGGATGCTATGGGTATTGATGACCGCGTAACCGTTGCCATCTGTCCACCTTTCCCTTATCTGGACCTTGTCGGTAAGATTCTCAAGAGTAGTCGCGTTGCGCTCGGGGCACAGAACCTCTTCCCAGAGATGGAGGGCGCCTTAACTGGCGAAGTCAGCCCGAAGATGCTCCTTGATCTAGGCTGCAAGTACGTTATCCTCGGACACAGCGAGCGTCGGCACAAGTTGGGCGAATCTGATATGTTCATTAATCAAAAGGTATTAGTTGCCTTGGCAGCCGGTCTCGATGTTATCTTCTGCGTCGGCGAGACTTTGGATCAGCGTGAGGCCAAACAGACCGAAACAGTGCTCGAGTGGCAACTTACTCAGGGATTGGCCGGCCTGTCAGCGGATACATTGCCCCACCTGAGCATCGCTTACGAACCAGTCTGGGCAATCGGCGGTAGCGGACACCACGCCACACCCAAGCAAGCCCAGGAGGCGCACGCTGTGATTCGGCGCTGCTTCGGTCAGATATTTGGGGAGCAATCGGCTCAAACGCTTGCCATATTGTATGGCGGCAGCGTTAACCCACAGGACGCAGCCGCACTGCTTAGCCAGCATGAGGTAGATGGCGCCCTTGTCGGTGCCGATAGCTTAAATGCTGAACAGTTTTTATCCATCATCCAGGTTGGGATCAGTGCATCCCAAACCAAAGGAAAATCAGCATGACAGCAATCGCACCACTTGCTAGACGCCCGTCATGGCAAGCACTCGAAGCTCATTACCCAAAAGTCCGAGATATACATCTTCGGAAGCTCTTCGCAGATGATCCAAAACGCGGGGAGCGCATGACGGTAGAGGCTATCGGCATTTACTTTGATTATTCGAAACACCGTATCACCGACGAGACACTCAGGCTCCTGTTGCAATTAGCGGATGAGTCTGGCCTGCGGGCTTACATCGATGCCATGTTCCAGGGCGAGAAGATTAATGTCACAGAAAAACGCGCCGTGCTGCATATAGCTTTGCGCGCCCCAAAAGAGCAATCCATCGTCGTGGATGGCGAAGATGTGGTGCCTCAGGTTCACGCCGTACTCGACAAGATGGCCGACTTCTCTACCCAGGTGCGCAGCGCAAAGTGGAAGGGCCATACCGGCAAGCCGATCCGCAACGTCATCAATATCGGCATCGGTGGGTCTGACCTGGGCCCTGTGATGGCGTATGAGGCGTTGCGGTATTACAATCAGCGCGAACTGACCTTCCGCTTCGTTTCCAACATCGACGGCACAGACTTCGTTGAGTCCACCCGCGGCCTCAACGCTGAGGAGACGCTGTTCATCATCTCCTCGAAGACTTTTACGACCCTCGAGACGATGACCAACGCGCGCACGGCTCGCGACTGGATCCTTAAGACTTTAAAGCACCCGGCTGCGGTTGCAAGGCATTTCGTCGCAGTCTCGACCAACGTCGAAGAAGTGGCCAAGTTCGGCATCGACACTGCCAATATGTTTAAATTCTGGGATTGGGTCGGCGGGCGCTACTCAATGGGCTCTGCGATTGGACTCTCGACGATGATCGCCATTGGCTCCGAGAATTTCCGCGCCATGCTCGATGGTTTCCATCAAATGGACGAGCATTTCCGCACTACTCCTTTCGAGCGCAACTTGCCGGTACTGATGGGACTCCTGGGCCTTTGGTACAACAACTTCTTTGGTGCAGCGACTATTGCTGTTCTTCCCTATGAGCAGTACTTGAAGCGTTTCCCAGCTTACCTCCAGCAGTTGACTATGGAGAGCAATGGCAAGCATGTCACACTCGATGGGACTGAGGTCGTCTACCAAACCGGGCCAATATACTGGGGGGAACCAGGGACTAATGGCCAGCATTCCTTCTACCAACTCATTCATCAGGGAACGAAGCTCATCCCTTGCGATTTTATTGGGTTTGATCAGCCGCTTAATCCTCTGGGCAGCCACCACGACTTGCTGCTAGCCAACATGTTTGCCCAGGCAGAGGCACTGGCTTTTGGCAAAACGCCACAGGAGGTTCGAGCCGAGGGCATATCAACATGGCTGGCGCCGCACAAAACCTTCGAAGGCAACCGTCCTTCCAGCATGATCCTCCTGGAACGGCTGACGCCGATGGCGCTAGGAAAGCTCGTCGCACTTTACGAACACAGCGTTTTCACTCAAGGCGCCATTTGGGGTATAGACTCATTTGACCAGTGGGGGGTCGAACTGGGGAAGGCACTTGCTGAGCGCATCATCCCCGAACTTGAGGTCGGAGCCAAGGGCCAGCTCAAGTACGATAGCTCAACCAATACCTTGATCAGACGCTATAGAAGATCCAAGGAGCTATTGCATGGGCAATAAAACTAGTCTCTCGAACTTTTCGCGGGATACGCTGACATGTCTGAGCATCGCGTACGAACTAGTTTGGGCAATCGGTAGTAGCGGACACCAAGCAACGCCACAGCAGGCTCAGACGGAGCACGCCGTCATAAGGCATCGCATTGGTCAATTATTTAGGGAGTATACTGCTCAGACAGTTGCCATACACTACGGCAGTAGCGTTAGTCCTGAGAACGCCGCTGCGTTGTTTAGTCAGCGAGAGGTGGATGGCGTCCTCATCGGTGCTGACAGTCTGAATGCTGACCAATTTTTAGCTATCGTTGAGGCCGGGGTCAGTAAGTCAAACACCAAAGGGGAATCAGCATGAAATCAATCGTACCACTCCCTACGCTTGCGGTTTGGCAGGCACTCGAATCCCATTCCTAGAAGATCCGAGGGTGCATCTTCGGAAGCTATTCGCGGACGATTCAAAGCGCGGAGAGCGCTTGACCGCTGGGGCTTACTTCGACTATTCGAAACGCCGCATTGCTGACGAAACACTCGGGCTTCTATTACAGTTGGCCTAAGAGTCTGGACTGCGGACTCACATCGAGGCCATGTTTCGGGGTGAGAAGATCAACGTCATGGAGAAACGAGCCATTCTGCTTCAACGCTCTTGAACAAAGGATAACTATATTTTCAAATTTAATTTGTCATGAATATAAAATGAGGTAGCTAACAACTGGATGATGCTATTACCTACATGTATTTAAAGCTGCTGATTATCCTGCAATAAACTTAATATTTAAACTATTAGAGCTGGAAGTTAAATTTTAGCGCGTAACAAACCAGCCAAAATTCGACTTAAGATCAGGATTTATTCTCAAAAAATATTATTTGAAACTTTTCCTAAGATACGTCATCTCATTCAATTAAATTTGTTACAATATAATTTGTACAAATTCATATTATATCAATATTGTTAATAAAGGGAAATCAAATGAAAAATTTACTAGTGCTATTGTTTCTTGCCAGCATGGTCTCTGCATGCGCAGGAAATCATGTTAAGGAAGCTCCTGCTACTGCAACAAATACCCCGCCAGTCACCAACACAAAACCATCTTCACCTAAGAATGTAGCACCGGCAGCCACCTCATCTACTACTGAAAGTAACATAGTAGGTAATCCATTAACAGACCCGGATAATATTCTATCCAAGCGAAATGTTTATTTTGACTTTGATCAATACGAGGTCAAAGACGAATATCGTGCGCTGGTTGAGGCGCACGCTAAATATTTAGTCAGCCACCCAGAGTTAAATGTACGTGTTGAAGGTAATGCGGATGACCGCGGCAGTCGAGAATATAACTTGGCGCTGGGACAGAAGCGCGCTGTAGCAGTGAAGCAGTTAATGAATTTGTATGGTGTTTCCGATAAGCAAATTGAAACAATTAGCTACGGAGAGGAAAAGGCTAAAGCAACGGGTGAAAACGAAGCCTCATGGGCTGAGAACCGTAGAGATGACATCGTTTATTCTGGCGAGTGATTTTCACACAATGATAGAGATATAAGCAAAACTTTTGAATATGGTGACATTAACTATATTTTTCCTTTCGTTATTGTTCCTCCTTTTTTGGACTTATTGGTAACGACCATTTTAATTAACAGATAATATGACCATGCTCCCCATACAAGAGTTTTTGCTAAAACTACGATTTCCAAAGCTATCTGACTTCGACTTTTGGTTGGGGCGTCTTGTGGTGTGGGGGGCGGCTGTAACCGCTGGATTTGTAGTAGTAATGTTCTCCCGAGCAGCGGATTATGCTATTAGCTTCTTTTTTTCTTGGCAGCAAGCCAACTGGTGGTTGCCACTGATTATTACTCCAGCAGGCGGGTTGTTGATTGTATGGATCACCAATCGGTGGTTTAGAGGTGTTGGCGGAAGTGGTATTCCACAAACCATTGCTGCCTTGAATAAAAAAAGTGAGAATAACTCCTATCCAGCCCTGATCGGACTCAAATTGGCATTAGCTAAGATATTTCTTGGCGTTAGTGCATTAGCTGCAGGGTTTTCGGCTGGCAAGGAAGGTCCTTCGGTACAGATTGCTGCCAGCATCATGCATTCTTTTCGACGTTTTTTACCAAAGGGCATTTCTATACATCCCAAGCACCTTATCTTAGCAGGCGGTGCAGCAGGCATTTCGGCTGCTTTCAATACACCGCTGGCTGGCATTGTTTTTGCAATCGAGGAGCTGGGTCGTGGCTTTGAACAAAAAACCAGCGGTACGCTTATCACCGCAATTATATTGTCAGGATTAATATCGATTTCAATGCAAGGCAACTATACCTACTTCGGACACCTTTCCGTAGGTGAGGTTGAAAAAAGTATTATAGTGCCAGTCATAATATGTGGACTGGTATGTGGACTGCTTGGTGGAGTATTCAGCCGCACCCTCATTGAATCATCCAGTAATGTAAAAGGAAAATTCAGCACATTTCGTATGCTTCATCCACTTTGGTGTGCCTGTATCTGCGGCCTTTTAGTTGCCTTGCTTGGCGTCATTAGCGATGGTGCTGCTCACGGGTCAGGATATAAGATTGCGCAAGAGATGCTCAACGGAAGCGTTACTGCACCCTGGCAGTATGCCCCGATCAAATATTTAGCCACTATCTTTTCCTATTGGAGTGGCGTCCCAGGTGGCATATTTGCACCATCGCTCTCAATAGGCGTAGGAATTGGCAACGACATGCTACCGTTATTCGTACAATATCATACAGCTACCGCCATAAGCGTACTATGCATGGCAGGGTTTTTGGCAGCGGTCACACAAGCGCCAATCACATCATTTATTATTGTTATGGAAATGGTGGATGGGCACGAAATGGTGATTAGTTTGATGGCTATTGCATTGATTGCAGCTATTATTTCTAGGATATTTAGCCCACCCCTTTATTTTACGCTGGCAGAAAAACTAGACTCCAGTAATGCAAGCGTGCATCCGAAAGTTTAAAGTGAAAGCTTCGAAACTCCAGAATAATCCAAACATTGGCATTGCATTAAAAAAACGTGATAATGACGCGATGTCATCTATTAAAAAACAAGCTGAAACCAATACTTCAGCACTAGAAACCCTTAAGCTATTCCGCATTATTTTTAAATCAGCTACACGCCATTTTCATGAAATTGAAAAAATTGCAGGGATAGGAGGCGCTTCGCTATGGGCCTTGGCAGAAATCGCTGAAAACAACAGTCTGACAATATCTGGTCTTGCTAAAGCCATGTCAGTGCATCAATCCACCGTTAGTAATCTTATTGAGAAGTTGGAAATAGGTGGTTATGTAACTCGCACAAGGAGTGTTGATGATCGGAGAGTCGTATTTCTCACAATGACCGATCAAGGGTTTGGTGTTTTGGCTAAGGCCCCACCTCCATATCGAGGTATTCTGCCAGATGCACTCATGCGGCTTAGTCCAAAGACTTTGGCGGATTTAAAAGGCCATTTATCCGAACTTGTATCAAATATGGAAAAGAAGCAAAACAGCAGTGCATATGAGCCACTTGGTGGAACTTAATGTTACAAGGTGATAAGGTTTGTATATCTCGATAGCAGGCAAACCGAGTTAACAGATGATACTCATCCTCATCAAATCTAAAGAAGTTATCTAACACCATAATGAATAAATCTTAACTAAAGGAAATTTAACCTCTAATGTGGCCCTTTCTTGAAATACTACTCGGTTGTTTCTTAATCATTTGCACAATGACTATTCATAGCATTGGTATGTACACGGTCATGCATAGATTTGAACTCAATTGGTCGGTTTTCTTAAATGAGAAAAATGAATTTTGGCGGCAATTTTATTTCGGCCGTCTTGTGTTGGTTATGATGATGACTCACATTTTTGAAGTTCTATTAATAGCATTGGTTTTATATGGGATTCATGCTTTTAATGGATTACGCACAGCGTTTTATTTTACTGGCGAAACCTATACTACATTAGGTCTTGGAGATATTCTTCTCCCAGCAGGTTGGAGGCAACTTGCCTTATTTATTGCTATGTCTGGTTTATTTTCTTTTGGATGGTCAACCGGAGTTCTCGTCGGTATTGTTGGGAAAACTTATGAAGCACAGTTTTCCAATCTTCGGAAACATGATCAAAATGGGAAGAGTATTGATGTTTAAATTACATTTGATCTTTCTATTCATTCTTTTGAGTTCCTAGATTGTTAAAGGGGTTATTAATTCTAGTATAGTTGTTTATTGAGGATAAAACGGCAAAAATCATGAGTAGTAAACCCATATCTATGAACCTCGGTACAGTCGTCTCGGTGCGCGGTAGCGTTGTGGATATATACTTCGATGAACGTTTACCGTCCATCTACTCATTGCTGCGTGCAGGAATAGAGGGAAAGATCGCTATTGAGGTCCTGTCCCAACTCGATGCCCATCGAGTGCGCGGGATTGCACTGACCACTACGCAAGGCCTCGCGCGTGGTATGGTAGTTGAAGACACCGGCGGCTCTTTGCAGGCGCCGGTCGGCAAGGCAATTCTTTCACGCATGTTCGACGTTTTTGGAAATGCCATCGATCGCAAGCCTGCACCGTCGGATGTTCAATGGCGCTCAGTACACCGGGCTCCACCGGCTTTGGCGCGTCGTTCCACAAAATCTGAGCTCTTTGAGACGGGCATCAAGGTCATAGATGTGCTTATGCCACTTGAGCGCGGCGGCAAAGCTGGTCTCTTCGGAGGTGCTGGCGTGGGCAAGACAGTGTTACTTACCGAGATGATACACAACATGATCGGACATCAAGAGGGCATTAGTATTTTTTGCGGCATCGGTGAACGTTGCCGTGAAGGTGAAGAGCTCTACCGAGATATGGAAACGGCGGGTGTGCTGAATAATATGGTAATGTTGTTCGGCCAAATGAACGAACCGCCTGGTGCACGTTTCCGCATTGGACATGCAGCACTAACGATGGCTGAATATTTTCGTGACGATGAGCATCGTGATGTGCTGTTGCTTATTGATAATATTTTCCGATTCATTCAGGCTGGCATGGAAATCTCCGGCTTGATGGGGCAAATGCCATCACGTTTGGGCTATCAGCCGACGATGGGTACCGAGCTGTCGGGATTGGAGGAGCGCATCGCTAATACCGATACAGGCGCCATCACCTCTATTCAGGCGGTGTATGTGCCAGCAGACGATTTCACCGATCCGGCTGCGGTACATACATTTTCGCATCTCTCAGCGTCCATTGTGCTCTCACGCAAGCGGGCGAGTGAAGGACTTTTTCCGGCTATTGATCCATTGCAATCCAGCTCCAAGATGACTACGCCGAATATTGTTGGGGAAAGACATTACGGCTTAGCGCAGGAAATACGGCGTACACTGGCACAATATGCAGAACTTAAGGATATCATTGCCATGCTCGGCCTTGAACAGCTTTCGCCGGAGGATCGCAAAGTAGTCGGGCGTGCCCGTCGACTGGAGCGTTTTCTCACACAACCTTTCTTTACGACCGAGCAGTTCACCGGTCTTAAAGGAAAGCTTGTTAGCCTCAAGAATGCGCTGGATGGCTGTGAACGAATTTTGCGTGATGAGTTTAAAGAATATCCAGAGAGCGCACTCTATATGATAGGGACGGTGGATGAGGCGAAGCAAAAAGTAAAATCCGATAAGTCTGGCTCCAATGATTCAATTAAGTCAGAGTCAAAAATAGAAACACCTGGCGATAACTTGAAGTCAACAGCAGGCCCTAAATCGAATAGCACATTTGAAATATCGTCGAAGGGTGAGGTGAGTACTAAACCGAAGGCCAAACACGGCGTCTATAATCATGAATCTTAAGGTTCTGTTGCCGTTTCAGATATTCGCAGAGAAAAGCGGGGTATTGCGTATTGTGGCAGAAACGCGTGAGGGTTCAGTTGGGCTTTTGCCACATCGACTTGATTGCGTAGCGGCGCTCTCACCGGGAATTCTGATTTACGAGACAGAAGCGGAGGGTGAGGTCTACGTGGCCGTGGATGAAGGGGTGCTGGTCAAAACTGGTCCGGACGTGCTCGTTTCTGTACGGCGGGCAATGGGTGGAACTGACCTTGACCAATTACGCCATTCTGTAGAGAAGGAGTTTTTAACTCTAAACGAGCAAGAGCAGAACGTGCGAGCAATTATGGCAAAACTGGAAACAGGATTTCTACGTCGCTTTGTGAGCTTTCAACATGAATGATGAGCAAAAGAAAACCAAGAAACAGGGAGAGGACTTCGTAGATGAAGTTGGTATAAAGGTGGCGCGTAAGCTCAAGGCACAGCGAAATCCAGCACCAGGTGTCTGGTTTGGTCTGGGGATGATGGGGTTGATTGGCTGGTCGGTAGTCGTTCCAACGTTGCTTGGCGCGGCACTGGGTCTCTGGTTGGACAAGCATCATGCAGGCGCACATTCATGGACGTTGGCGTTGTTAACAGCCGGGCTTATGATCGGTTGTTTCAATGCCTGGCATTGGGTCGCCAAGGAGGATCAGGCAATGCATGAAAAACAGGAGGATAATAATGAATGAAAAGCTGATTCTGGTACTGGCAATGTGTGGTGGAATTTTCCTCGGGACATGCTTTTTTGGTAGCCTTTGGTGGACGATTCGCCGTGGGCTAACATCAAAACGGCCGGCACTTTTGTTTTTTGGCAGCCTGTTGCTGCGAACGATCATCGTACTAGCTGGATTCTATATTGTCTCGAATGGCCATTGGGATCGATTGCTAGTGTGCCTCCTTGGATTTATCATCGGGCGTTTTATCGTGACACGGTTTGTCGGCTTACCAGTCGTACACTTTATTTCCTCAGTGAAGGAAACTTATCATGCATCTGAGTCCTGATGAACAGATTTTCTGGCAGCATGGATTTTTCAAACTCAATGCCACCATTGTGTTTACCTGGGGACTGATGCTCATGATGTCCATTGGATCCAAACTCATTACGCGTAGACTTTCCACAGAGCTTAAACGTTCTCGCTGGCAAAACCTACTGGAAATCGTCGTCACCGGCATCGAGAAACAAATTGAAGAGGTCGGCCTGCGACATCCAGAAAAATATCTCGGATTTCTCGGCACACTCTTTCTTTTTGTAGCTGCTGCCAGCCTAAGCACTATTATTCCCGGTTACGAACCCCCGACGGGCTCGCTTTCGACTACGGTGGCGCTTGCACTGTGCGTTTTCGTGGCAGTACCGTTGTTTGGTATCGAGGATCAGGGGTTGGGTGGTTACCTAAAGTCTTACATTGAGCCAACGGTCATTATGCTGCCATTTAATATCATCAGCGAGCTCTCACGCACATTGGCACTGGCTGTCAGGTTATTCGGAAACATGATGAGCGGAGCCATGATTCTCGCTATTCTGCTGACTATTACACCATTCATCTTCCCGATTGTCATGACGGTGCTTGGCCTACTCACTGGCATGGTGCAGGCCTATATCTTTAGTATTTTGGCTGCGGTTTATATTGCAGCCGCCACTCAAGTTCGCAAACCCAAACCTGATATAAATCACTGAACATAAACTACGACAATAAAAGGAGATACTATGGATAACATGACTATTATTGCGGTGGCGTCCATTGTCATTGCTGGCATTACCACCGGTTTCGGCTGTATGGGGCCTGCATTGGCAGAAGGAAGAGCCGTTGCAACAGCGCTCACATCGCTAGCGCAACAGCCGGATGCATCCGCTACCATCACCCGTACTCTGTTTGTCGGACTGGCGATGATCGAGTCCACGGCCATTTACTGTTTCGTGGTTTCGATGATACTTATTTTCGCCAATCCATTCTGGAATTACGTCATCACACAAACAGCAGGAAAGTAAGCCATGTTGATAGATTGGTTCACCGTTGGGGCGCAAGCACTCAATTTTCTCATTCTGGTGTGGTTGATGAAGCGATATCTATATAAACCCATTCTCCATGCCATTGATGCGCGTGAAAAACGCATAGCCATGGAGTTAGCGGATGCCGATGCGAAAAAAGCCGAAGCAAAACAGGAGCGCGACGAATTCCAGCAAAAAAATGAAAAATTCGACCAGCAACGCGCCATGCTCTTGAGCCAAGCGACAGATGAAGCAAAAGCTGAACATCAACGACTTCTCGATGAGGCTCGAGAGGAAGCGGACACCTTAAGTGCCAAACGACAAGATACGCTTCGATTCGATGCTCATAATTTGAATCAAGCCATCAGTCGTCAGACTAAGCAGGAAGTCTTTTCCATCGTGCGCAAGACACTGACTGATCTTGCTACAGTGACTTTGGAAGAACGGATAGGCGAAGTGTTCACTCGCCGCTTACGAGAGATGGATGACCATTCGAAAGAAACCCTCGGAGAAGCCCTCAAAAAATTGTCTTCTCCTGCCCTTGTCCGCAGTACCTTTGATCTGCCTGCTGAGCAACGCGCCGCGATACAAAATGCACTCAATGAAACCTTTTCGGCTGAAATCCAAGTCCGGTTTGAGACGTCGCCAGATTTGGTCAGTGGAATCGAACTCACTACGAATGGACAAAAACTGGCTTGGAGCATTGCGGACTATCTCACGTCACTAGAAAAAAGTGTCAGTGAACTGTTGAAAGAGCAGGCTAAACCTAAAGCTAAAAACAAGACCAAGCATAAAGAACCTGAGCCGAAACAAAAACCTAATGAAAGTTGAGTCTGAAAATTTAAAGAGTATCTTTGACCGCGCGTTTGCTGGAATAAGTCAGGCAAGTGAAATCTTCACGCCACAACTGACACCACGGGAGATGGGCACAATAGTCAGCATTGCTACTGGCATCGCCATGGTCTCCGGCCTTCCTGGCGTTGGCTTTGAAGAGCTTCTTGAGTTTCCTGGTGGAGTATTCGGCATTGCATTTAACGTGGACGAGAACGAAATCGGCGTCGTACTGCTTGGTGAATACTGGCATCTGAATGCAGGCGATAAAGTTGAGCGCACTGGCCGCGTTATGGACGTAGCTGTGGGCGACGAATTGCTGGGACGTATTATTGATCCACTCTGTCGGCCACTAGATGGCAATGGGCCGGTAGTCTCCAGTAATCGCCTGCCCATCGAACGTCCTGCAGCACACATTATGGACCGCGCACCAGTCACTGTGCCGCTTCTGACGGGTCTGAAGGTTATCGATGCATTGATTCCTATCGGGCGCGGGCAGCGCGAGTTGATTCTGGGCGATCGGCAGACGGGCAAAACCGCCATTGCAATTGATACTATCCTTAATCAGCGTGGCAAAGAGGTTCTGTGCGTCTATTGCGCCATTGGACAGCGCGCTTCCGCTGTGGCGAAAACTATGGCCGTCTTGCGGGAAAAGGGCGCAATGACTTACACCGTTGTTGTCGTGACTGAGGGTAATGACCCGCCTGGCCTTGCATATATTGCCCCTTATGCCGCCACTAGTATCGCGGAGCATTATATGGAGAGAGGCCGCGATGTGTTGATCGTTTATGACGATCTCACCCACCACGCACGAGCTTATCGTGAGCTTTCTCTGCTGTTGCGTCGTCCACCCGGCCGCGAAGCCTTTCCCGGTGACATTTTTTATATCCACTCGCGACTGCTTGAGCGCGCAACTCATCTTCGGGCGGAACTCGGTGGTGGCTCGCTCACAGCGTTGCCAATTATTGAAACCGAAGCGCAAAATATTTCAGCCTACATTCCAACTAATTTGATATCCATTACCGATGGGCAGATCTATCTCTCACCGTCGTTGTTTGAATTGGGTGTGTTGCCGGCGGTCGATGTCGGCAAATCAGTTTCACGCGTTGGAGGAAAAGCTCAACGGGCGGCCTACCGGGCGGTGGCGGGCGACTTGAAGCTTTCCTACGCACAATTCGAGGAACTCGAGACCTTTGCTAGATTTGGCGCTCACCTAGATGAAGACACTCGCAAGATAATTGAGCATGGAAGGCGCATCCGCGCCTGCCTCAAGCAACCGGAATTCTCCCCGGTAGCCGTACCTGCACAAATCGCCGTCTTATTGGCGTTGACTTCGGAACTCTTCGACACGGTGCCGATTGGCCAAATGGCGGACGCCGAGCAAGCTGTGTATGAGGCGACGGCGAACCTCCCGGCGGAGATTTGCAAACGATTCGATACCGCTGAACAATTAAGTGACAAAGATCGGACAACGATTATTCAGATTGCAAGCGATGCACTTGCAAGCTTCCAGTCTAAGCCTGAATTTGCGCCACAGACCAAAATGGAGGTCAAAGACAAGCCCGAGTTGGAATTCAAGGAGAAATCATGATCGACACCACGGCGAGCTTGCGCCGAAAGATTAGTAGTGCAGGGGAACTCCAATCCGTGGTGCGAACGATGAAGGCGATGGCGGCATCAAGCATCGGGCAATACGAGAGCGCGGTACGTTCCCTGGATGATTATTATAGGACAGTGCAGTTGGGCTTGGTAGCATGTTTCCAACAGGATAAATTATCTGGCGCCACGAACCTAGCAGATCAGAAGGAAGCAGGTGCAATTGGTGCAGTAATATTTGGTTCTGACCAAGGACTAGTTGGCCAATTCAATGAATCGATGGCGGAGTTTGTCGTGAATACGCTGGGAAATCTGCCTGGTGAAAAAACCGTCTGGGCAATTGGCGAGCGCATTCATTCACACCTTTCAGAAACCAACTTGCTATTGGGAGGAAGCTTCATCCTGCCGAATTCCATTGCTGCGATTACTCCACTGGTTGGGCGAATTCTGATCGAATTGGAAAAACGCCGTGAAAAAGGGGAGATTACTCAGGTTTACCTTTTTTATAACCGCCCTAAATTGGGGGCGATTTATACGCCCGTGAGTCAGCGGCTACTTCCATTGGACGATGCATGGAGGCGTAATCTAACAACAATTTCCTGGCCCACTGGAAATTTGCCAGAAGTTATGAATGCCGGAATGGATACCTTGCTGGCCTTTGTTCATGAATATCTTTTTGTGTCACTTTTCAGAGCTTGCGCAGAATCTTTGGCAAGCGAGAACGCCAGCCGTTTGGCTGCAATGCAGCGCGCTGAGAAAAATATCGACGAACTGCTAGAAGATTTGAACAGGTCGTTTCACCGTCTGCGTCAGAGCGGTATCGACGAGGAACTGTTTGATGTTATCTCTGGCTTCGAGGCGCTGACAAAGTATTAGCGACAGACAAAAGGATCAAGATGAAAATCAAATCAAAGGAATTCCAGGTAAAGGAAGGTGAAAAGGTCAACCTCAAGAAGTGGCCAACTCTTGTGGACCCCGTTTACCATTCGAAGGAAGAGTATCAAGAACTTCTTGGAGAACAGGTGAGGGAGCTAAGTGCGCTGCAACAACTTCATTACGCATCCAACCGCTATGCGGTACTGCTTATTTTTCAGGCTATGGATGCTGCAGGAAAGGACGGTGTCATCCGTCACGTGATGTCAGGTGTCAATCCACAGGGATGTCAGGTGTTTAGTTTCAAGCACCCGAGTGCTACAGAATTGGAGCATGATTTTCTCTGGCGAACTACTCAGTCTCTGCCTGAGCGCGGCCGCATTGGCATCTTCAACCGATCTTATTATGAGGAGGTATTGATCGTTCGTGTGCATCCCGAGATTCTCCTCGGACAGGGTCTTCCCGATCCAGCACTCAACGAGGAATCAGTATGGGAGGGTCGCTATCGTTCCATCGTGGATTTTGAGAATCATCTCTATCGTAACGGCACGCGGATTATCAAGTTCTTTCTTCATCTTTCAGAAGAAGAGCAGCGAAAGCGCTTTCTTGATCGCATCGACGATCCAGAAAAAAACTGGAAATTCAGTCTTGCCGATATTGAAGAGCGGAAGTTCTGGAAACAATACATGCTTGCCTATGAGGAATGTCTGAACGCAACGAGTACAAAAATAGCGCCTTGGTATGTGGTTCCAGCGGACGACAAGGAGAATGCTCGGCTGATTGTTTCTCGAATCATTCTGGATACTTTCAAGGCGCTCGAAATGAGCTTTCCAGAGGCAGATGAAAAGCGGCAGCAGGAGTTGCTATTGATCCGTCAAGGGCTGGTGAAGGAGGGGACTGGTGGTAACAAAGCCAGGTAAATTTAGCCTGTACTGACGCATTAATGAAACTTGTATTACAAATACCCAAGGCATTACAACGAATTATAAAGAGAGAATGATATGGCAAAAATAGAACAGTTGGAATTAGAGGCCCATCGTAGCCAAATGATCAAAGACGTAAAAAAGTTAGTCGAAAAATATCGGGCAATATTCGATTGGGATGTTCCGGATATAGATCAAGGCTATGCAGATAAACTAATTCTGGTGGAAATAGGTAAGGCATTGGATGATATTAAAAAGGAATTGCTAAGCTAAATAGAGCTTAGCTTAGCCAATTTACTTGGTTAAGTCGCCATGGGCGTACTAGAGGCGGTGAGCATGTTGCTTGGATTCAGCGGAGCCATACAACAATCAATCTGGAATTGGATCATTTAGGAAATGAGCAATATTATTGTTGCAGATCAAATCTGCAGGAAATGTCTCACCTGACCCCCAATACAACGGGGGGGTAATTTTGCATTGATATTCTCTGACCGCTAATTGTTGATCAACATAATACTAGTCTTACTAGATAGATATCTTTACGAAATCCAAAATCGTTAAGAACCATCTCATTTTTGTTAGCCGCAGTATTTTTTTATTAACTAACATCCCTATCGTTCAATACGCTCCACCAGTTTTTCTAATTGTAGGGCAACCTCATCCCAAATGCCTATTGGACCAGACTTTTCAAGCATCTCCTTCGGCAAGATATTAATAGATTTCTGTTTCAAAGTAATAATCTGGCTGGCGAATTTCTCACGCTCATTTCTCAGATTCGCTATTTCTGCGTGAATATCTGCATGTGCATGGCTCTTAGCAACCGCTTTGCTTGCCCGTTCCAAAAGTTGATCTATATGCTTTAGGCGTGATTGATATTCATCAATGTGGTTTTCGACAAGTTGATTGAATCCGGTCATTTTATAACTCCTGTGTCTTGGGTTCGTTATTTTGAGTGTATGTACTTAACATTGCTTGGATCGACTATTAGATTATCTGAGTTCAGAATGATTTCTGTTAAATACACACTTAAAATCGTCAAGTATGTTTTACACATTACACCAACTTTATTATGTGGAAACGATAATTGTTAGTACTAGTGCTCTAAATCCTGAGGTATTGTTTTATTTCTACCTAATATATCTTCTCGTTTTTGTAAGAACTCTTCTCGGCCAATATCGCCACGGGCATAGGCCTTCTCCAGTAAACTGATAGCAGTTTACTGGAGAACTTGTTGCTGTGCTTTGGTTTGTTAAATAAATCACTAAGGCAAAAGCTAACCCCAGAGGGTTGAGCCATACAAGTAACATTTTCAATCAAATCATGAGGCCACATCCATGAAGCCAGTGCCAGCTATTCCAATCACACATAATCGTCCCTTTTGTCATTTATTCCATAGTAAAAGCATTATGAGACAACTTAGTAAAATTAGAATTAGTGATCAAATTCTAGAACACTTCTATGAGCAAATGCTATACGTGTTTACACGGATTGCCTGGGCGCAGCGAATCTCCAGGAATTTGGTAGACCATGTGGCCTTAAGTATTAATATCTGCTGTGAGTGTGTATTGTAGATATGCATTGAAAAATAAGATGTTGAGTGGAAACTTTGGAATTAGTGGCATTTCCTTAGTTGGGTGTTAGTTAATTTAGAAATTTCAAGTTATCTATGATCGAATTACTCCTTCTTCTTGGCATCCGAGCTATTGGTAGGTTTATCAGAAAGTGTCGCACCTGGTTTAAAACCTGTTTTCACGTATTTATCGCCAACTTTTTTGATGCGTGTCATCCAGCCCGTGTCCCAGTGAATCACAGCTGCGCCATTTTCTTCTTTCCAGATACCATGTTTCATCGCATCTCCATGGGTGCCCGCTGCTGTGCCATCCTGGTTAAGGATAATCTCGAAAGGTGAACCATTGGTGTCTTTAAGAAGCCATGAGCCGCCGTATTCATCAGCCAGCAAATTGCTCGAAAAGCTTATGCTTAGAGCAATCACGGCCAGTAATAATAATACTTTATAGAATTTGCTTGCCATCATTGAGTACACCCTTTCTTTTCCTGATTGTTTTGATTTTCCAACTTGATCTATTAGCTTAGCATAGGCTAGCTGAATATTGGCAAAACTGAATTATATTCAGGATCATTTTTTCAAATAGTCAGGAAGATAATTTTTGGTTTCTCACATTTTAACGAGCGTAGCGTCACCTGCTTGGAACTTGAAACAGATTTATGATCAAAATGCTTGAATTTCACAAGTGAAAAAAGTATGGGCTCGCCCGACATAATCTAATAATTTTTGAGAGTCCGAAATTTATAAGTCCTTCCCCAGCTGAAGTGATTAATCATCCATAAAGTGGGCGGTAGAACATCATATATTAATTTAAATATGGTGTTGTAAAATTTCTGAGCAACTGAACTTTGTGTGAAATATACTATCATATTTGCACAAATGTAAAAAACAGGAGTCACTTATTTGTAGGTTTTGTTAAGGTATTGGACTATAGATTTACCTTATATTCTTCTCTAAATAATGGCTTATCTATGAAAAAAAGCATATTGAATATCATTGGTGTGGTAGTGCTTTTGGGTGGCGCAATCGCTGCCTATATATATTTTCAGCAACAGCAACCAAAACCTGAAGCGTTGCAAGTACAAGAGCAGGCACCACCGATATTACCTGAGCTACCTAAGCCTGTGGTGCGCCAAGTGTTAGATGCACCATCAACAAATCCTAAATTGCCCCAGTTGGAAACGAGCGATAGTTTCGTGCTCGACTCGTTGGCCAGCTTGGTTGAAAATAAATCTCTGATGAATATTTTTCATACCGAACAATTGATTCATAACATTGTTGCTACTATTGATAATTTGCCAAGCCAGCGCGCACCGATGAGCGTGATGCCGATAGAGACTGCGAAGGGAAAGTTTATCACTATGGAAGGCAAGGGGGCACTGGTCATTAGTCCAAAGAATAAAGCACGTTATACAACGTACGTGAAATTTGCTGAAGAGACTGATGCTAAGAAATTAGTTGAGCTTTATGTTCGCCTTTATCCACTTTTTCAACAGTCGTATGAAGAACTGGGTTACCCGAATAAGTACTTCAATGATCGCATGATTGTAGTGCTTGATAATCTGCTTGCTGCTCCGGAAATTAAGGAGCCGGTTCAGCTAGTACAGCCCAAATATTATTATCTATATGCTGATTCGAATATTGAAGGTCGTTCCATTGGTCAGAAGATCCTAATGCGGATAGGGAGCAATAACGAGATGGTAATTATATCCAAGCTAAAAGATATCAAACAGGAATTGATTCTTCATATGCATGAAAAGAAAATTGATAGTGCCGTCTGAAAATGACGAAGAGATTAATGGTCAGAATTGTTCAAGATACCTGATATTTACACTGTACTGAAAGTAACATAAACAAAGCTGTAAAACCTATAAGATAGACCTACACCAACCCTATTATCATAAGGGCAAGAAGCTTGAGAATCAACTGTGCTAATTTATTCATACTATCTTTAAAATAAATATAACAAATTATATTCAAAGAATTCCAACAAGATAAATGATTGTTTTAATAATGGTAATGAAATGAACGGTCCTTAATAATGTAAAGTGGACCGCAAACTAGTGTTTAACGCAGCTAAATCTGCGCTAAGGGGATAGGTAATGGATTGGAATCACGAACTACTCGCAAGTGTATTTTTGTTGGGTAAAGCATTTGTTTTAAGTTTGATCGGTTTGTTTTTAATTACAGTTGCACTTGGCAACTGGACTGGATGGGGACGTCAATTTAAACGCCTAGCCTGGCCTTATTTCAAACCATCTCGCAGCAAGGCACCACTTACCACGCTAACAGTGATTATCCTACTAACGCTATTCTCAGTACGTATGAACGTACTTTTTTCATTTTGGTATAACGGCTTTTACACTGCCTTGCAAAAACTGGATGCAAAGGCTTTCTGGTTTATGTTGTTGATGTTCGCTGTGCTAGCTGCAATCCATGTGGGACGTAGAGGTGGGGTGATCTGGCACCTGATCTTCAATGCCTAAACGACAGAACCAGCGGTAGGCCAGATTCAGATGGACTTCTTCACAAAAGCGACGCTCAGAACGAATACCAAAGCTGTAGCCGATGATCAGCATTCGAATCATCAGCTCAGGATCAATCGAGGGTCGGCCCGTGTGACTGTAAAACTGGGTGAGGTGCTGACGAAGGTCAGATAAATCGAGGAATTGATTAATGCCGCGTAGCAAATGGTTAGGAGGAACGTAGGCTTCAAGATTAAAGGAGTAAACAGTTTGTCCTGACTACCTGACTGATGACCCATCATGATGATTTATCCTATATAAATCAATAGGATAATTGTATTTTATGCAGATAAGTTTGTCAATTTCAGGGGGGGTATTTCAACGGAATAGGCCTTGAGAAGTTGGTTGATGTTGTGTCAGGCGGCCCTTTATTCTTTGCTCAATTACCAGATGGCAAATATAAAGTGACGGCGGATTTTATGGGGAAGCAGAAAACTAAAACCGTTACTATCCGCAAAAATCATCCACGTGGTATTGTGTACTACTTCGACAAGTAAAATTGCATGAAAACATAGTCTGAGTAAAGGTGCGTACGATAGGCAAATATTGCTAACATCATTCGCACCTTTATAACAAAACAGCGATATTGTTTATTTTTGAATTATAGTAAAAGTAATACAACAAGGGGAGGCATGCTATGCGGAATATTGTATTAACACTACTTATCGTACTCGCAGCAATATTTACCTTGCAGAATATGCACTCTGTAGATTTAACATTCATTGTCTGGTCTACTAAAACTGCTGTAGCTTTGGCAATAATACTTGCGCTGGTATTGGGCATGCTAATTGGCGCATTGCTTGTGCTTCCAACCGTGATACGCAGCAAGCGAGCTACCAAGCAATCTAAGCAACATGCCGCAGAACTAGAAAATACGCTTATGCAGCATCAATCCAAGGCTATGTCAGAAGACTCTAAATCAGAAATGCCAAAGTTTTAAGTTGATATGAATATGTTTAACTTTCTTCAAGAGTGGTTAAGTGGCATTTTTACCACCACTTGGTTCACAATTGGAGCGACACCTATTAGTCTTACTAGGGTTCTCGGTTTAGCTCTTATTTTGGTTTTGGTTTGGTGGATAGCAAAAACTATTGAACATTTAGTTGTCTGGCTAGCGGAAGCCAATGATAGTAAATCTTTAAATGAGTCCTCCGTCTATGCAATAAGCCGCATTTCACGCTACCTTATTTGGTTTATTGGCTTAATTCTTGGCTTAAATTTATTGGCTTCGCCATGGGTAGCTTGGCACTGATAGCGGGTGCACTGGGCGTGGGTATCGGGTTTGGGTTACAAAACATTTTTAATAACCTCATCTTTGGCATTATTATTTTGTTAGAGCGCACACTGAAAGTGGGTGATTTTGTTGATTTGCAGTCTGGTATGATGGGGCGTGTTAGCGAGATTAATATGCGCTATACACGCATCACTACTAATGATGCAGATGATATTATCGTACCAAATTCTGAGTTTATCAATGGCCCTGTAGTTAATTGGACGTTTGGGGAAAAAATGCGGCGCATGCATATTCCCTTTGGCGTTGCATATGGCACAAACAAAGATATTGTGAGGGAGGCCGCTATGAAACCACTAAAAATCTCCCCTATACTATTGAAGATAAAAGTCATAAGCCAGATGTGTGGCTGGTTAGCTTGGGTGATAATAGTTTTGAATTTCGAGTTGAAAGTCTGGGTCAGTCTAGAAGGTATACGCGCCCCCGCTATGGTCCACGCTAAATACCTTTGGGAAATTGAAACGGAATTGCACCAAGTTGGCATAGAAATTCCATTTCCTCAACGCGATATTCACTTAAAAGAGTGAGCCGCTAGAAGTTAGTTTAATCCAAAAATAGCATACAATTAATCCCTATTAAGAAAGATAAACATTAGATTTATGGCTAATAAAAACTCATTTTCTCCAATTTTAAAACGTACAGTCATTACTATGCGTCAGCGCTTTAGTCTTATTGGAGACAAGGCTGATGATGAGCATATTGACATAGGCATACGGTCAGGCGTGGAGCTTAGTGGCACCAATTTATGGGTACTGATGTTTGCCATCATGGTGGCCTCTGTTGGATTAAACGTAAATTCCACCGCGGTTATTATCGGTGCGATGCTGATTTCGCCCCTTATGGGGCCGATTATGGGAATCGGCTATGGGGTGGGTATTTACGACCCTGCTTTAATTAGAAAATCACTCCGCAACCTTGGTATTGCTACGCTAATCAGTTTGCTGGTTTCAACTTTCTACTTTCTTTTAACACCGCTTTCAGACGCTCACTCTGAATTACTAGCAAGAACGACGCCAAGCATTTGGGATGTATTAATTGCCTTTTTTGGCGGGCTAGCTGGAATTATTGGTGCAACCCGTAACGAAAAGACAAATATTATTCCAGGCGTTGCTATCGCTACAGCGCTTATGCCGCCTTTGTGCACTGCGGGCTACGGTCTAGCAAATGCAAACTGGCAATTCTTTTTTGGCGCGTTTTATCTTTACTCTATTAACTGCGTATTTATTGCGTTTTCTGCAATCCTGATTATTTGGGTGCTAAACCCGCGGCATAAAAAATTTGTAGATGAAAAAACAGAGGTGCGCGTACGGCGCGTTCTTTCTGCTGTAGTGATACTAACGCTGTTGCCAAGTATTTATCTAGCAGTAAAATTGGTACGGCACGAAGTTTTTAATTCAGAGGCTAAAAAGTTTCTAGATATAGAGATGGTTTATAAGCAAACGCACATTGCGGAGCGAAATATTAACCCTGAAAAAAAGCAAATCGAAGTAACGCTTATAGGGGATTTAATTAGTAAAGCTAAACTTAAAGAAATTGAGGCGCGCCTAGTAACATATGGACTTACCGACACTACCCTGCTAGTACATCAGTCAAAAGATCAAGCCATTGATGTGACTGCCCTAAAGTCTAATATTGTGAGTGAGTTATACAAAGACAATCTTTATGCGCTTGAGGATAGAAATAAAACCATTCAAAAATTGCAAGGAGAATTAGAAAAGCATTCCGCAAACAGGGCAGAATGGCATAATATTTCTAAAGAGCTTAATGCTTTGTACCCTCAAATTAGGACGGTTTTGCTTTCCGATGGGGCGCTATGGAAAGTTGGTGAGGACGCATCTAAAGACCCCATTATCGTGGCTAATATTAAAGTTACAAGCAAGCTAAGTTTAAGTACTAAATACAAAATTACCGAATGGCTTAAGCTGCGTGTCAAATCTGACAATGTAATTCTTATCGTCGATTAGTAGATTAATTTTAAGTGAAATTTAAGCATGCCCAAAATATTCTTATACATAACATTATTTTTAGTACCTACAATTACTCTTGCATCTGAAGGGCTTACGCCGGATGATCTGACTAATCATTGGGTTGGGGTTGCCGCCTTAATTTTATTTTTTGCGGCATATCTATTGGTAATGGCAGAAGAGTTTATTCACCTACGAAAATCTAAACCTGTCGTACTTACAGCGGGCATTATTTGGGCGTTGATTGCTTGGTATTATCAATCTCATGGTATTCCGCATATTGTAGAAACGGCATTTAGACACAACTTGGAGGAATATGCAGAGCTCATGCTATTTCTACTTGTTGCAATGACATACATCAATGCGATGGAAGAGCGTCAGGTGTTTGAGGCACTGCGGACATGGCTAATGCGCTTAGGTTTGAGCTACCGAGCCTTATTTTGGGTAACAGGATTGTTGGCTTTTCTGTTATCACCTATTGCCGACAACCTTACGACCGCGCTGCTTATGGGTGCAGTTGTCTTAGCTGTGGGCGGCAGTAATAAGCAGTTTGCTTTGCTCGCTTGTATTAACCTTGTGGTTGCGGCCAATGCTGGAGGTGCTTTTAGCCCATTCGGGGATATTACCACGCTGATGGTATGGCAAAAAAATGTACAAGCCACCAATGGCGCAGTTGCTTTTGGAACATTTTTTAGCTTGGTTATTCCTGCGCTTGTAAATTGGCTTGTGCCAGCAATAATAATGCACTTTGCTGTGCCTAATGAAAAACCACATGGTAACAGCGAGCAATTGCCCATGAAGCGCGGCGCTTTGGTCGTGGTAGCTTTGTTTTTAGTCACAATCACCATGGCAGTGATGGCGCATGGTCTACTACACTTACCACCAGTGCTGGGGATGTTGACTGGTTTAGGTTTATTGCTGCTTTATTCATATTTTTTAAAAATGACTGGTGGAAAGACAAATCTCTCAAATAGCACTAAGCCTTACGACATTTACCACAATATGGCGCGTGCAGAATGGGATACACTGTTCTTTTTCTATGGCGTGATAATCTGTGTCGGTGGCTTAGGATTTATGGGTTACCTGACGCTAGTTTCACAAACCATCTATGGCGATTGGGGTGCTACCAACGCCAATATTGCTGTAGGGGTTATTTCAGCAATTGTAGATAATATCCCCGTGATGTTTGCTGTCCTTACCATGTTGCCAGATATGTCTGTAGGACAATGGCTGCTAGTGACGCTAACGGCGGGTGTAGGTGGCTCATTACTTTCGATTGGTTCTGCTGCTGGCGTAGCACTGATGGGGCAAGCACATGGCACCTATACCTTCTTTGGACATTTGAAATGGGCACCTATCATTGCGCTGGGCTACGCGGCTAGCATAGCGACACATCTATTATTAAATAAACACCTGTTTTAAATGAAATTTGCTAAATAGGCTTTAAAAGCCTATCGGATTTACTTTTTCTAGGAGAACGTCATGGAACACAAATTACCCGAATTACCTTATGCCAAAAACGCACTTGAACCCTACATTTCTGCAGAGACAATTGAATATCATTATGGCAAGCATCACCAAGCTTATGTGACCAACTTGAATAAATTGATTGTAGGCACGGAGTTTGAAAATGCTAGTTTAGAAGACATTATTAGAAAATCTTCTGGTGGTGTTTTTAACAATGCTGCTCAAGTGTGGAATCATACTTTCTATTGGAATGGACTTACACCGAATGGTAGCAATATACCTGCTGGCACACTAGCTGTTGCTATCGATGCAAAATGGGGTTCTTTTGACGAATTCAAAAGCGCATTCACACAATGTGCAATAACTACCTTTGGTTCTGGATGGGCATGGTTAGTAAAAAGAGCTGATGGCACACTTGACTTGGTTTCCACAAGCAACGCTGCAACTCCGCTCACTAGTAATGCTAAGCCGTTATTAACCTGTGACGTTTGGGAACATGCTTACTACATTGACTATCGTAATGCGCGTGCTGGATATGTTGAAAAATTCTGGAATATCGTAAACTGGAATTTTGTTGCGGCAAACTATGCGGTTTAATTTTAACGAAATATTTTGATGCTGAATCTTAAGCAAAAATTAACTTCTTTACTCTTTATCAATGTATGGGTTGGCTGGCAACGTTGGACGTTATTGCTTGCCAGCCTTAGTATTATTTTTTTGCTGGGCATTATTCGAGTTCAAACAGAGGCTGAATTCGCTTTTGCATCGCTGGCATTGCTTCCAGTCATTGCGGTTGCGTGGTTTGGTGGCAAAGCATATGGAGTTTTTCTGGCATTCATTGCTTCAATTATGTGGCTAATGGCAGATATCACAACAAATCAACAATTCAGCTTATCATGGGCTCCTTGGGCAAATGCATTAACTCGCTTGGCTACCTATTCACTGGTTGCATTTTTAGTTGCCATAGTTCGTCAGCAATTGGTAAGAGAGCGGGAACAGGCTACGCATGACGTTTTAACTGGACTGCAAAATCGACGCGCCTTTCTTGAAAAAGGAAATGCAGAAGTTGTACGTTCTAAGCGATACAGCCATCCTTTGGCGTTATTCTTTTTAGACCTAGACAATTTTAAATCACTTAATGACACTAAAGGCCATGACGTAGGTGATGAGGCGCTACGCGCAACGGCAAGAGCTTTGCAAAAGAGTTTACGTGCGAGTGATCAAATTGCGCGATTGGGTGGCGATGAATTTGCAGCCATACTCCCAGAAATTGACTATGATTCAGCCGTTGAAACAATGCGTAAAGTTCACACTGATATTAATAATGCACTTCTAGGTTTCGCGCCTGTAAAAGTTAGTATAGGTGTCGCCTGTTTTGAAAAGGCAGAATTCACATTCTCGGAATTGCTTAAATCGGCCGATGAATTAATGTATGAAGTAAAAGCTAGCGGTAAAGGAAATATGCTTTCAAAAAATTTTAAAGATAACATTTCTTTGGCAAATAATAATCTGAGTGTCTGATTTAGGTCGAGGTGATCTTACCCACGTTTGGTGGACACCGTAATTAGGCGGTTGGGCTTCCCATACTCTGGTAGACATCGTTATAGTTGAATTAAACTTTACGGAGGTGAATATGGGAAGTCCAATTTGACCCTGTCAATAGCGTCAATTCTATTAATTACCAATGGCTGCTTTTCATGAGCTCTCCTAACAAATTGATTAAATAAAAATAATTTGCCATTTCACAAACTAGACTTAATTGAACTTTGGGAATTTTTTGTTCCGCAAAAATTGAAAAAGCTGTGTGTTTACTGGGCGTAAATTGTATTTAGACCATGATTTTGAGGAACTATACTAGCCTTGCAAGCCATATAAATGCTAGAATCTCGGTATGGACTTTTAATCCGTTTGTCATGAGTTAGACTCTCGCGTACATACCAATATCTAAGCGGTTTAACGAGAGTTGAGCTGCTATATATTTTCCGCAAAAAAACATTTTTGAGGAATTTATATTATCTGGTTAGATTTTTGGCCGCAACCAAGCATGACAATCAAGTTGCTGCTTTTAATGCTACTGAATCAAGGTTTGCGATTGTTAAAAAAATATTGAAATAAAATGGCTTGCTATGCAAAAATAGCCCAAGTTTGAATTAGGCTATTTAATAGCTTGGTACGTGGCTTTTGATAGGTAGGTTATAAACCCATACAGCTTGTGTCTGTAAGTGAGTTTAAACTGATGGGCATTTTTGACATATACTTCTGACGAAATGTTAATATTAGACTAAATATCCTTGCAATATTTGGATTGTAGTTCCATAATTGCAAGGATGAATAAGCGACATTTACTTAAAGAACTGATTGATAGTCTAGATGCTTCTCCAGCCGTGGCATTGCTAGGATGTCGGCAGGTAGGTAAAACTACACTGGCGTTTGAAGTCAGCAAGCATTTGTCAAAACAAGTGCTTTATTTAGATTTGGAATCTGAGCAAGATCGCGCCAAGCTTGCCCAGCCTGAGCTATATCTAAAAGCGCATCAAGACAAACTTGTCATTCTAGATGAAGTGCATAGAGCGCCAAACCTGTTTCCAGTATTGCGCGGTTTAATAGATAGCGCACGTCGTGATGGGCGTCAGGCGGGGCTGTACTTATTACTGGGGTCAGCATCACTCGATTTGCTTAAACAGGCCGGTGAAACCTTGGCTGGGCGCATTAGCTACTTGTCGCTTAACCCGTTTAACATATTGGAAGTAGAATTAAAGCAATTACAAAGGTTGTGGGTACGGGGCGGTTTTCCAAATAGCTTTTTAGCCAAAAGTGATACCTTGAGTGTGCGCTGGCGACAAGACTTTATTCGCAGTTATTTAGAGCGAGATATTCCTCAATTTGCGCCGCGAATTTCAACAGAAACCTTGCGTCGTTTTTGGGGGATGTTGGCACACCATCAAGGAGAATTATTAAATACGGCACAACTGGCACGTAATTTGGGCATTGATAATAAAACAGCTGCTAATTATCTTGATTTGCTGATTGATTTATTACTGGTGCGGCGTTTGCAGCCATGGCACGCCAATACAGGTAAACGCCTGACAAAAGCACCGAAAGTATATGTGCGCGATAGCGGTATCATCCATGCTTTATTGCAAATTGCAGATGAAGAAAGTTTACTTAGTCATCCTGTGTTGGGTAAAAGTTGGGAATGTTTTGTGATTGAAAATATTCTTAATATTGCCCCCAACAATGTGCAAGGCTACTTTTATCGCAGTAGTGGTGGTGCAGAAATCGACTTGATACTGCTCTGGCCGAATCAAGATTTGTGGGCAATCGAAATTAAGCGCAGCCTTACGCCTAAGCTAGAACGCGGTTTTTATTCAGCGTGCGATGATTTGCAGCCAGTTCGTAAATATGTGGTGTACGCAGGTGAGGAGCAATATCCAATTGCTAATGATATAGAGGCTATCTCGTTGACCGGCTTATGCAGGTTACTAGCATCTGATACGGTCTAATAAAAAATAAGTTGGCTTAGTAAAAATGCGGGTTGCAAGACTACAAAATCAGCAACATATTAGTTTTGTAAATCGCTTCCTTGGGGCAAACAATAGGCACTAATCCTAATCACGATCCACATCCTTTTGACTTAAGTTTGATGTTGTTTTGCGACTTAACGCTTGGTGCATAGCAGCGAGATGTTTGGGGATTTCGCTTGGCTTGCTGGGATTTATTATTTCAGAATGATTTTTTAGTTCCCCTAGCTTTGCTAGATCACGAGCAGATGCAACCCGAACGCCTGCTTCTGGCATGAACTGCCCTGTCTTTGCGCGATTGATAAGTGAGCGTAGATAACTAAGTGGTGCGCCAGTAACTTTGTTTGCATTGAGGCGGGCTGCTAGCTCATCGAGTACTGACTGAGCTAATGCTGAGTTAACCGAATCTAACTGAGGTTTAGCTAATTCACGCTCTTTAAGTGTTAATTGTTTTGGAAAAATAAAATCAACATCACTACAACCATTTGCGCCATTAGTTTCTTGAAGGTCAATATTGAGTGGTTGTGGTGGTTTTTGGTTAATTGATGGTTCTGTAGTGGTTTGGGTGACAGTTGTACCGCCATCTAGTGGTGCAGGTGTCACCACCCCCTGACGTTGAGCACGAGGTGGTGGTGACAAATTGTCACCAGATGTTTTTAGTGCCAATTTATATTTGTTGCTGGTAGGTGAGCCATCTTTACGAAACTGTGCTTTGACCTGAATTAGGTTGTCCTCTCGTAATGTTTTTAAAATGCGCTGTACGCTACGTGCATCCATGCAGGTTTTAATTGCCAAAGTTGTTACGCTAGGCCAGCAGTAGCCATCATCGTCTGCCGCATCAGCAAGAGCCATTAATACGAATTTAATAGTTGGCTTTAGGCGAAGCTGCCAAGCCCAGTTCATAGCAGCGATGCTCATTTCTTACTTAAAGATAGGTGGGCTTTTCTCGGACGACCGCGAGAGGTGTTGTTAGCTATCGTCTCTTGATGTCTAGCATTCCCGCTATCAACACCAGCTTGTTCTATAAGCCATTTTTCAATTTCAGACTCAATAAATAATCTGCGCCGGCCAATTCGAAAACTTGGTGGCATTGGTAAACCTTTGCTAAGACGATTTCTACCAGTTTGAATAGTAATTTTTAATGACTTACAAACCTCTTCTAATCCCCATACGTTCATTTAAATCCCTGTAATAGATGATAAAGTAATGAACGGTATTATTTAATGCAGGTTGTATGATTAACGTGCAAATAATAGAAAATTTTTGAGGTATTTCTTGTATGGAAAGAGTTAATTGACTGAAAAAACTTTGTTTGATAAATTTCACTTAAGACCAACAGCGAAGCTGAGGCTTGCTGCAACTACATTTCTGATTGAAAAAGAATTGTTTGCTGATATGAGTATTAGTCGGAGGGTTGCTAGCAGGAAAGTGGCTGACCAGCTAACTAAGATTATTTTTTTAGATCAGGGAGTAAATAGTCGTAAAATTCAGGAGATTCAATTCTCTCGAAAAAGTCAGACTTGTTTTGATTATCGAACTTGGGATAAGTGGTGTTCTGGTAATGTGAAAAGTGAGCCTACTTATCTTAGCAGTGTTTGTAAATCCATAAGTAAGAAGAAACATTTAGATCGCTTCATAGACGGCACTTATATGGATAATTCGATTAACCTACATTTTTATGCTCTCGATGTTTTTGCTTCAAATTTTTCAAATGCAAAGGCCAAGGCCGCAAATAATATACTTAGAAAGCTTGAGGCAGTTTGGTCTGTTGACAAAGAAGTTTCACAAATAAAGATTCACGATGATTGGTTAAGTCGATTGGACAAAAATAAGCCATTGAAATTAAAGAAGCCACCCAAGACAATTGAGGATATGCTTGATTATGATTATTACTGTGAAAAAACAAAGCTTCACTGCTTTTCAGTAGAAAGTGATGTTTCAAAAAGACATGAAGTTGACGCGCCTTTTCTCTTGTTGCCTTACCTACTTAGGAAAATACTTTATTTGGGTAAAAGTAAAACTCTCCCAATTAATACTTTTGCGATAGATCTCGCTACTGCTACTTTAGCAACAAATGTAATAATGAACTCAAGGGTCGATAAATCCAATTTTATTGGTCCTAAAAAAGAGGCTTTAGATGCTACACAAAGTATATTTTTTGGATTTGGAATTGACCACCCACGCCATTTGATTTCTTCTAGGGCGCCCTGGGAAAGAGACGAGTATGATAATACTGATATTGTAAAAAACATCATACTAGTAAAAAGAGCATACCGAAATGTGCTGCATGACATCGGTATTTTTTCTCGTGATATTAGAAAAGTCTATAAAAGTTTCCCTTCTAATGGTATGTAAAATAGCTCATTTTGAAGGGCAATAGATTGAAAATGGGTTACCAGCCTAGTTTTTTAGCTAAATCTATTGGGCGTAAGTGAGTATATCGTTTTAGCATCTGTAAGGTTTTATGGCCTGATATCGTAGCTACTTCCATCGTATTTAAGCCGCCTTCAAAAAACCTGCTTGTTGCTTCATGGCGTAAATCATGAAAACGTAAATCTTCAATCCCTAGGTTTTTGCAGCATCGACTAAATGCCCTTGATAATCCATCTGCTGTCACGTTGAATACTTTCCCACCTTTAATAGCTCTTGGCAGAGTAGAAAGTAGGCTCATCGCTTTTGGCGATAGTGGTATGGTGCGTGATTCGCCGTTTTTCGTGTCGATTAAGTGAGCTAGCTTTTGATTGAAGTCTATGTTTTGCCATTGAAGTTTTAATATTTCACCCTGCCTGCTGCCAGTCTCAATGGCAAAAATTACGATAGGTGCGATATATTTATTACGGCACTTTGCTAGCTCTTGAATTAGCTTTGACTCTTCTTCATCTTCTAGTCTGCGTGAGCGTTGGTTTGAGCCTGATGGCATCTTGATACTTAAAACAGGATTAGCTAAGCCCTCCATACCCCATTCGCGCCTGGCAGTATTGAATAGGTGGCTTAATAATGCCAAGTCTAAGCGAATGGTATTTTCAGCTTTGCCTTCAGCCCTTTTTTGATCACGAAAAGTAGCGAAATCACTGCCTCGTAAATTTGCTAGAAAACGAACGGATAGGGCGGTGGTTTGTAAGTTTTTGATTCGAACTAATTCTCGTGCATGACTTTTCTTTAAAATAGATACTTCACGTGCGTATCTATCTAAGGCTTCGTGCAATGTGGTGGTTTCTGATTCGTGCCTTGAGATAAATACTCCACGATCCATTTCGTGCTCAACACCGCGTGCCCATTTTTGCGCATCTTTTTCACTGAAAAAAGTTTTTCGTTGTTCAGGCCAACCTTTTCTTCGGATGACTGCTTGAAACTGTAAGTCTCCGCGTTTACGAATCATTGCCATGTTTTTACCTCACTAAATTTACATCTAGTGTGCCAAAATTGTGCCAATAAATCAATTTTTATTTATAACTATATGATTTTATTATGCTAGTTAAGAGACTTAAAATCTCTCGACTTTACGGTCGTGCCGGTTCGATTCCGGCTCCGGGCACCAAATCAGTAAATCACGCTGCATCAAAATACCTCTAAACACTAGTAAATAAGCCGTTTAAGGCTGCTTATTTATATCACAATGCATCAAATGATTGCTTGACATACCGTCATGTTATACGGTATTTTTGACGGTAGTTCACATACTGTCAATTTGAGATACCGTCATGCCGCTAACCGATACCGCAATACGCAATGCCAAGCCAGCCACTAAGCCCTACAAGCTAACGGATGGTGAAGGGCTTTACCTTTTAGTCAAAGCAGTTGGCAAGTATTGGCACTTCGATTATCGCTTTCTTGGTAAGCGTAAAACATTGGCAATGGGGGTATATCCTGATACCTCACTAGCAGATGCAAGAGAGCGTAGAAGCCAAGCGCGTAAATTATTAGCTAACAGCACTGACCCAAGTGAACTCAAGAAAGCCCAAAAGCAAGAAGCTAAATTACTATCAACTAATACCTTTGAAGCTGTTGCGCGTGAATGGCATAAAAAACAATCGGTTAAATGGGTACCTAAAAACACAGCTAGAACCATCAGCCTGTTAGAGCGCAATATATTCCCTTTCATTGGCAAAACACCAATAGCTCAAGTTACAGCTGCTAACCTGTTAGTTGCTATCCAAAAAATTGAGATACGTGGCAATATCGAAACGGCGCACAGGGCAATGATGAATTGCGGGCAGATATTTCGTTACGCAATTGCCACGGGCAGGGCGCAAGCCGATTTAAGCTTGGTGCTTAAGGGTGCATTAACGCCTGTTAATGAAAAGCATCATGCAAGTATTACAGACCCAAAAAAAGTTGGCGACCTGTTGAGAACGATAGAAGGCTACGAAGGCGCATTCTTAACGCGCTACGCGCTTAAACTTGCACCGCTGCTATTTGTACGTCCGGGCGAATTAAGGCACGCAGAATGGTCAGAAATTGATTTAGCAGCTAGTGAGTGGCGCATTCCCGCAAGCAAGATGAAAATGAAGGCAGTGCATATCGTGCCATTATCACGGCAAGCGGTTGAGATATTACAGGCGTTAAAGTTACACGCAAACGGCAAGTATGTTTTTTCTGGCAATAGAAGTACCGATAGACCAATGAGTGAAAATACCGTCAATGCAGCTTTGCGTCGTATGGGTTATGAAAAAGATGAAATGACAGGCCACGGCTTTAGAAGCATGGCCTCGACCATATTGCACGAGCAGGGCTGGCCGAAGGATGCGATAGAGCGGCAACTTGCGCACGCCGAGCGCAACAAGGTAACCGCCGCATATAACTATGCCGAATACTTACCTAAGCGCAAAGAAATGATGCAAGCTTGGGCTGATTATTTGGACGGATTAAAAGCGGGTGCAAAGGTAATCGGCATTAAGCAAGCCTAGAGGGCACACAATCGGCCTGCAAGAGATTATTTCAAGTTTTTGCATAAGTATGTAGGTTTAAAGTTTAATCGTATCTAATACGGAGCTAAATTAGCTTGTATTAAACCGTCGCCTTACGGCTGGTATGATTTGTCACTTAGGAAAATAACAGGTAGGGTGCTATGAGCAAATCAGGATTTACAGAGTTTGAATTGAATGCAATTGAAGAGCACGAACGAGATTTGCAGGAAGAAGAAATATCTATTTGCCAAGCGATAAAGGATTTTGGGTTAGATAAATTTTCGCGTGATAGGCTTGAGCATGAGGCGGCGAAGAATTTATTAGAGCTTAATGATTTAGTTGATAGGATTAACCTATTGTCTAAGACCCAAATGAAAAGAATTTTAGAGGCGTTGGGATTTTTTAGTGGTAATCCGACTGGCATTTTGAAAATCGCTTTAGAAAAGGGAGTGCAACAGCAGAAATCTGGATTTGCTAGAGAAAACGCCAACAAAGGAGTAGCGAAAAGACCATCCAGTATTGCCTTAAAAAAAATTGAAGAAATTGAATATCCCATACACAAGCATTTATTTCATTTATCAGGGCGAATAAATGAGTTTGTAACTAGTATGCATTCAAAATACCCAGTTATTAAAAATGCAGGTCAGATACAAAAACTTGTTAGTAGGTTAAATAAGGCTAATAGAATATTACCAAAGTCTAAATAATGTTTGAGCTAGCTCAATCGCGACTCAGCTAGCTCGATATTTTATAATCTTATCTCACGCGTATATTCACAAAATCGCCGTATGAAGCGGCATTAAATGAGGTGAATAACTATGCATCAACTTAAGTCAGAACTAACAAAAAACATACCGCCTGTATTTGCAGACATTAACTTAATGTCTGAGAGTGGTTTTATTAGATTGCCACAAATCAAATTCTTATACGCTGTATCAAGTGCAACTATTTGGCGTTGTGTAAAAAATGGAACTATTCCAGCACCAGTAAAATTGAGCGAACGCTGCACTGCATGGAATGTGGGCTTGATAAAAGCGGATTTAATCGCAAAGGCGGGAATTTAATCATGGTCGACATAGAAGATATGCATCTCCAATCAGATATATTTGGTGTTTTAATAAGTAATCGCTATGGTGGTACTTTAATCGCTTTTAAAGACTCAAGGCTTTTCAATAAAAAAACCCATCTTAAGAACTATAAAGAAAATGGTTTTAAACTAATCCTGGATAACCCCCCATCCGCTAAAATCAAGAAGCTATTAGAGGCTGGCTATCATGTTCTACATTGTAATGAGACTGGCGCTTATTATTACTCAGCAGATGGTAAGTAATTGGCTATGGCATCCAGTCACATAATTAGACTAGGGAAGATTAAAGGCGAGTTAGGTGTTTCATATGCATTGCAGCATAACAAACGTACGTTGCAAATTAAACACGGCGTAAGTGCGAATATAGATGCAGCTCGTACATCATTGAACTATTCACTTGTGAATAATGATAGCCCCCAAACGGTGGCGACGCACGCTAGAATCCAAATGATGAAAGCTGGCATTAGCAAGCCACGCAAAAATGGTGTAATGGCGGTAGAGGTGTTATTTAGCTTACCAATAGACCGACATAAGGAAAATACACGACCGTTTTTTGCAGATTGCTTTCGTTGGGTAAAGCAAAACTTTGCGGGTGAATTGCTAAGTTTTGATGTTCACCTAGATGAAAGTGCACCCCATGCCCATGCCATTCTATTGCCGTTAATTGATTGCAGGATGCAAGGCAATCGCATGGTAGGTAACACAGGTAACCTCATGAGATTAATTAATAAGTTTCATCTCGAGGTTGCAAGGCAATATGGCATGAGTAAAAACGGCAAGTCGCGATTAACTAGCTTAGATAAAAAAGCCCTTGAACGATTGGTGTTAACGCATCTAAAAAATGACCCAGTGATGAAGTCATGTGTTTGGTCTTGCATACGTGATGCCATTCATAACGACCCATTACCCTACGCGCAAATGCTATCAATTCCAGTGCGGGTGACAACCCCTGTAGTTAGCAAAATTAGCGCATCAATGATGACACCAAAAAACAAGGCTAAAAGCACAACCGCTATATATAGCGTTTAGTACCTAAAAATCATTAAACGCTATCCTGTGTATAGTGTTTCTAATTTAGGTGCAGCTAACCCTTGTCAATAGAAAATATAGGAAATAAATAATGACAAGAAAAACTACAACACCAATAGAAGTTACTGAAATATTAGCCTTGCGAGAGGCAGGCTATACGGTTTTAGCCATTAGTCAAAAGCTTAACATCAGTGTTAGAACAATTCATAGGCACTTAGCCACGCACGGTATTAAGAAAGGTAGTCTTAAAGAAGAAGTTATTGAGAAAGCTAGAACCGAGTTATTTAAACTAGTCACATCAAACCCAGCTATCCGAGAACAAGCTGCAAAACTGATTGTTGATGATATTGCGCACTCTAACCATCTTAGAGCCATCATGATAGAAGCCTCAGAGCATTTAAAGGCGACGACGCTACAAGAAGCGGTATTAGTAATGCGAGGTGCGGCGGCGTACTCTACAGCGTTTAAGAACACATCTGACACCATACGTCACTCATTAGGTGCGGATAAACTAACAGATGAAGAAAGTGAGCTACCGGAACTAATCATTACCGAACTAACAAGCGAACAAATCAAAGAAATGGTTAGAGACAGCATGGTAGAAGAGGACTAATCTACTATGTTAAGTCATGTTGATGTCATGGTTTTGACATGCCGATGTCTTAGCTTTAAAAGCGAAATATCGAACCCCATCCATAAAAAAATCGCAGACCAAATTTGAAAATTCAGATTGGAGCCCTGAATTGTTATATTTTACTGTCTTGTAGGACTATTTTATCTAACTCTGTAATAGCAGAAACAATTAACCCTACTGTTTGTTTTTCAAATTCGGGTTGATTATCATCTTCATGAGTACCCTTATTTAAGTAATTCCATTCCTGAGATGTTGCCGCAACTCCAAGCAATAAATCAAGATTAATTAATAGAGCGGCTTTATTTTCATGAGCGAAATTTGCTGAGCTTAAATCTTTTCTGAGTTGTTCAACCAAATTTCGGAGTTCAGGCGGAGATTTCGGATTTCTCAGCTTAATACTAAGATTTCCAAGTCCGCGTTTTGAAAGCAAGCTCCATATTCGATTGGACAAATTCTCTAAAGCCCTTCTTGAATTAGATAAAGAGTCTCGGAGGTCTAACTTAGAGAGAGCGGTTTGCGCTAGGACCACGTAATTCTTTTGAGTGGGAGCATAATCAATGTTGATATGATTATCACCAGAATGTGGTAACAGGGTATATCTTTTAGATTTTTTTGCTCTTTCAGCTCCAATTATTGTTTGGATATTTTTATAAAATTCTTCACCATGACAAGCAAGTATTATTTGAGTGTTTTGGAAATAATTATCCTCAAATAAGGTTCTCCTTATCGAATCTCGATGGTCATCATCAATTGCATTAATTGGGTCGTCAAAAAGCAGAAATGGACAGCCTAATTTTAAATTTTTAGCTAAAAGTATAGACAAGCCAAGACATCGGATATGCCCTTCACTAAGAACATGTAATGCATCAAAATATTTCTTAGGCTCGCTCATGAACGATATGTCTATACGCTGACCACTTGTAAGTGGCAGTTTCAAATCAGCAATCAAGTCCCTAGAATCATCATTTCTATTAAAAGAGTTATAGAGCGCTTTTACGCTGTCAGCTAAATCTGATAAAAGTTTACTCGGAAGATTTTCACTATATTGTTGCAGAAGGGGTATAAATTCATTATATGCGTCATAAATCAATTTATTTCGCGTTACAACGGCAGCTTCGTTTTGAGCTTCTTCTATAAGTCCTTTATTTATTTCTTCAAAATCTGAAATAGCAGTTTTGGCGGAAGCTAAAATTTCAACTGCTATCTTCCTTTTCTCTTGCAATCTGACCACTTCTTGATATGTACTCCTTAAACCAATTAACTCACTCGAGAGTTTCATTCTGGTTTTTTCCTCAATAGCTATTGCAGAATCGAAAGCATCTATATCAGCAACAACCTTTAATACATCATTCCAAATTGGGGGAGAGTTATCCTGAGGTTCTATAAGACTTTTCCACCAAAGCGGGACTAAATTCTCTTTGTCGCTTGGAATTAAACTTTCTAATATAGAAGCACAAGCGGTATCAAGTTTGATGGTGCTGATATAGGAAATGATTGTTTGAATATGGTCATATAATATTTTTGAGGAGCTAATTCTTGCGAGATTCGCCGCCACAAGCTTTGATTCAATATCTGCTAGATGTGAAAGTTTTGCCAACCCTTCATTGGCCTTAATATATGGATTTACTAACACTTTTATATTTCCAACCAAAGGGGTATCGCAAGCAGGACATTTATCAGGTGAGCTAGACTCTAAGCTCTTTATAGATTTATATAGGTCACGATAAGATACTTCATTTTGCAGCCTATCCAATTCACTTTGTGTCCCTAGTTGCTTCTGATAAGTTTGTTCCGCTAAGTCGAGAGCTGTAGTCAATACACTCTTATTTAATCCAATTGAACTATATATTGGTGTAGATAATTGTGTTTCAATTGTTTGAATCCGACCAGGATTTTTGGTTGTACCAATTACCTTTACTAAGCTATCAAAGGTTGCATTTTCATTATATTTTTTTGCTAATAAATCTTCTTCTTGCGTTAATGCTTCAAAAATAGTTTTTTCTTCTTTAATAGCTTTCTCATCAGTTTGAAGCACGAGTCTTCTTTTTTCGAGTTCAGCTCTTTTTTTTCCATATAAATCAATATATGGTTCTAAGTCATTGGTAAAATTTCTGACAAAGTCTTCAAATAAATTAAGTCCAAATAATGAAGCTATGAGTCGAGTTTGATGGACAGGCGTTTTAGCTGCAATTCTTGAAAAATCATCTATTCGATTTTTTTCAACAAAACAAAACCTATATAGCTCTTGATTTGCGGCTACTAGAAATTCCTCATCGGATAAATTGACAGCATGAACCCTAGGCGCTACCATTTTCTTAACTCTTGCATTCTGTAAATAGTCTTGTTCACCCAATCTTTTTGCTTCAGCCTCTTCTACAGTTCCGAGAAGCCCGTACTCGAGAGCCTCACAAAAGCTTGATTTGCCAGACCCGTTGGGACCGTACACCAAGACTACATTGTCATCTAAATCAAAAGTTTCATTCTTCATAAAGCCCCTAAATGGGCCTACACTTAGAGTTTTAATTCGCTTAATAGGAAACCCTAATTCGACTTTGGTTGGTTCAACAATGTCGAATTTTTCTGAGGCGTTTGGAAACTCATGCTGCAATAAGGTAACGAGCTTTTTTGACCGTTGGCCTTGGTAAGTAGTAAGAGGAGCTAGAGTATTGATGTTTGCGAGGATAACATTACAAAGCTTTTTAAAATCTGCTGAAGTTGCTTTAGTACTCATATCAAGAATAAATTTCTCAAATTCCTGTCTTAGCACGTTTATGCTCCCGCTAAAGTTTTATACATGATACCCATATACCTAAGCATAAAGCTACCTGCTTAATGTTTATAAACTTAATGGTTTCTATTAGTTCGTATTTTTGGCATTATTACGCCTAGGTTTAATAAATAAGAATCCAAGAGGAAAGCGATGCCCGAACTACATTTTAAGGGTAAGGAGTTCGTCTACAACCATCACCTGTCAGTGCCATATAGACCGCTCGTTATTGACGACGGCAAGTCGGTTGGTGAGGCGCATGACTTAAATGGCAACCTCATCATTCATGGCGATAATTTGCATGCTCTAAAAGCCTTGATGCCGCTTTATGCAGGCAAGGTGGACTGCGTTTTTATTGACCCGCCATACAACACGGGCAATGAGGGTTGGTGTTATAACGACAATGTAAATAGCCCTATGCTCAAAGAATGGCTGGCGAGCAATCCTGTCGGCATCGAGGATGGATTACGGCACGACAAATGGCTCGCTATGATGTATCCACGCTTAAAATTGCTGAGAGAACTACTCTCCGAGGACGGTTTTATTTTTGTATGTATAGACAAAAATGAAAGTCACCGACTTCGCTCAATCTTAGAGGAGATATTTGGCGAAGATAATTTTAGAAACGAAATTATTATTCGTAGAGGCGTGAAAAATGTCCAATCTCAATTCGAAGATATAGACAGCCTTAATGTGGGTCATGACACCTTATATCTATTCTCGAAACGAACTGATATACGGTTACCCAAACTAATGACTTTGTCGGATGAGGATGAGCCAGGCAAATGGGATACTTTCTGGAGAGGTACCGACAGAGAAACCATGAGATACCCATTGTTCGGTACAACTCCAGAGTCTGGGCAATGGAGATGGAAGAAATCTCGTGCCGAACAAGCTCAGAAAAATTATGAAGAATATTTATCTAATTTTGCTGACCAAATGAGTTTGGATGAGTTTTTCTATCTAAGGACTCAGGAATTAGGGAGCGATAGTGATTTTCTACGACAAAACGATGAAGGGGTTATTCAGTATTATGTTTCACCCAGGAATTACAAATTAATGTCCGATGTTTGGATGCGTATTTCAACTGCGGGCACATTTACAGATTTTCCACATGAAAAAAATCTTGAACTCGTGGAAACTGCAATTCGTTGGGTTACCAAAAAAAGTTCTCTTGTCTTGGATAGTTTCGCTGGTTCTGGCTCTACTGGTCACGCTGTGATTTCTGCTAATTCAAAAGACCAAGGTTCTCGAAGATTTATTTTGGTCGAAATGGAGAACTATGCTGACCAAACTACTGCTCAGCGCATTCGAAATGCGATTAGCACTCAGCAACAATCTTCAACTCTTTTCTCGGACTCTGAAAGCTTCACTTATTGCACTTTGGGCGAACCCATAGATTTAGACGCCATTCTTACAGGTGAAAACTTGCCGCCATATGAGGCGATTGGCTCTTGGTTATTTCATACAGCGACAGGTGAAGCGCTTGATTCAAGCCATGTTGATATGGCGAATTGGTATCTGGGCGAGACATCCGCCTATTATGTGTGGCTGGTTTACAAGCCCGAGTTGGAGTTTCTCAAGTCACGCGATGCAGCGCTTACTTTAAATCTAGCTGAGAAAATTGCCAAAGCAAAATTGGGTAAGAAACATCTGGTATTTGCACCCGCCAAGTTTGTTCCAAATAAAACCTTGCTGCCACTTGGAGTGGAATATGCACCTTTGCCTTTCTCACTCTACAAGTTGGAGAAGTAAAACGTGGAGTTCAAGGATTATCAGCAAACGGTACTTGATACACTAGACAGCTATCTGAGCGAATTAAAAACTCGCCAAATCAAATCATTGAAAGTGGAAGAACTTCGCAGGGAAAATCCAGAACTAGGTATCCCTATACCCGATTTTTGTGGGGACACTTGGGAAGCGATTCGTTCGAAGTTGCCTAATATTCGCAAAAGTAAGCCATATAGCCCACGAATGGATGGGATTGGTCGTGCAGTACCAAATGTATGCTTAAAAGTGCCTACAGGCGGAGGTAAGACCTTGCTGGCTTCCGCTTCAGTATCTCGTATCTTTGGTAGTTTGCTCAACAAAAACACAGGCTTTGTATTGTGGATTATGCCAAATGAGGCAATTTATTCGCAAACCAAAAAACACCTGACCAACCGAGAACACCCATATCGCCAAATGCTGGATAAGGCTGCCGCTGGACGGGTGAAGATATTAGAAAAAGGTGACAGACTAGACCGTCGTGATATTGACTCTAACCTATGCGTGATGCTATTGATGTTGCAATCGGCGAACCGTGAAACAAAAGAAACCTTACGTATATTTCGTGACCGCGGAAATGTGCATGGGTTTTTCCCCGCGGGTGATGACTTTGATGCGCATTGGAGTCTACTTAATCAAATACCGAATCTTTCCTCGTACAACAATCAAGATGTTAGAAATATAGGCTCTATCGTGCAAGACAGCCTTGGCAATGTTTTGCGTTACATTCGCCCCGTAGTGGTAATTGACGAAGGGCATAAGGCTTTCAGTAAAAAGGCCATTGAAACCCTTTACGGTTTTAACCCTTGCTTTGTGATGGAATTATCTGCTACCCCCAAAGATAGATTAAGCGATACACCACCCACTTATGCGAATTGGCTGGTAGATGTGCGTGGGGCTGACCTTGCTCGCGAAGATATGATAAAACTGCCTATCAATCTAAAAGTAAAAGCTGGCGACGATTGGCGGGATTGTGTACGTGAAAGCATTGAAATGCTCAATCGCTTGCAAGCAGATAGCGACAAGCTACACGACAATACGGCAATCTATATACGACCAATTTTGCTTGTTCAGGTAGAACGCACTGGCAAGGAGCAGCGTGAAGCGGGGTTTATTCATGCAGATGATGCTAAGGAGTTTTTACTCACAATGGGCTTGAGTGAGCGCGAAATTGCTATCAAGACTTCGGAAGTCAACGACCTCAAATCGCCTGAAAATCAAGACTTGTTAAGTAATAGTAACACTGTGAGAGTGATTATCACCAAACAAGCATTGCAAGAAGGTTGGGACTGTTCGTTCGCCTACGTGCTTTGCTCGTTGGCTACGAGCAATAATCTTTCAGCTATGACTCAGCTAGTCGGACGCATTTTGCGGCAGCCATACGCGATTAAAACAGGTGTTGAGGTGTTAGACCAGTGTTATGTATTCTGCCACCATGCAACTACTAATGATGTAGTTGCTAAAATCAAAGAGGGACTTGAGCAGGATGGTATGGCGGACTTGGTAGATGCAGTGCGAGATAGTTCTGGAGATAAGGACGATGCTGACAAACTCCGCAAACTTTCTCGACGTAAAGGTTTTGAAAGTCTGGAAATTTTTCTACCAATAGTGAATTGGGTTGAAGGTGAAGCGGCTCGCCCGCTTGACTATGAGCAAGATATTTTGCTTGCTGTGGAGTGGCAATCAATTGATTTAGAACCTTTAGCAAAAGCGATACCGAAAAATGCTCAGCAAGGCGTAGCGCAAATGACACAAATCACAATGACGGATGGCGAAAGTGGCGAGTTTTTTCCAACTGTGCCTACAAAATCTATAGATGAGTTTTCTGACTTTGACCCTGTTTACACGACTCGCATTATTTCAGATATTGTGCCTAATCCTTGGATTGCCCGCGCACTGGTGGGCAACCTAGTGAAGTTATTGAAAGCTGAAGGTTTTGATGACAAGAAGCTAGGTGAATTGTCTAGCCTAATATTACAAGAGCTTCGTAAATACTTAATTGTCGAACGAGATAACCGCGCAGAGCAACACTTCTTGAATGAGGTTGCTGCATCGCGGGTGCAATTCCGTTTGCGCACTGATAAGCATAATTGGCACATGCCTATGACAATAGAAACCACTCGCCCAGAAAATGCGCCAAAATTACTGCGTAAATCTGGCGACCCTGTGGAAAAGACATTATTCGCTCCCGCCTATCAACCTGACTTTAATAATGAAGAAGCAGATTTTGCGTGCTATCTGGACGAAGAAAAAGCCTTGCTATGGTGGCATCGCAATGTCGCTAAGAGCGGTCATTATTTCCTACAGGGCTGGCGTAAAAATAAAGTCTACCCAGACTTCATTTTTGCAGTTGCCCGTAATGACGATAGTCAAAAAATAGTAGTAATTGAAACCAAAGGCGAGCAGTTAGAGGGCAATCTAGACACGGTTTACAAACGCAAACTACTAAACTTGGTAAATGAGCAATATTCGTTTGAGCAAGTAAAGAAGGCTGGCGAATTGGAATTAGTGCTAGATGACAAGACAACTGTCACATGCGACCTAATTCTAATGAACGAATGGGCAACTAAGTTTCCAACACATATTTCTTAAGGGTGTATAACTAGAAAGTCACTAAATTACAAAAACTCCTACAATAAGGCGTTTTTATTTCTTAGAAATGTCCTAGCATCATGCGTGTGACGGTATTTTTGACGGTATGTTGATAATGCGGATTGCCATATATGCTATGGAATATAGGCTTCAGACAATGATTCGATTGAGGCTCCGGCATCAATTAAGTAAATCACATTGCATCAAACAGCCTTAATAACCCAGTAAATACGCCACTTTAGACCATTTAATAGGATCACAATGCAGCAAATGATTGCTTGACATACCGTTATGCCATTAACCACAGTTCACTTGCATAAACACCTGCAACTTTCCTGTTGAAAAGCCAACGCTTCTTATTTGCCCTGCACCTCCTGGAATTGTCACAATTCCGCCCCACTTACAGGGATAGTCAATCCTGGGTAATCTTGTGAATCAAATCAAAACTCACCTACTTTCTATATTGGAGTATGTATGACGACATACTTTGCGTTTGAAGGAATTTTAGAATAAACGATAACCCCAGAGCATTCATCTTTTTCACACCAGGCGGTAGGATGTTTTTCGTTAATTGTAATTATTACATTCCATTTTTCATCTAAATAAGTAATTGCTTGGTGAAAGTATGGGGACCATGATTTCCGTTAGCAAAAACATTAGTAAACGGGTTAATTGCCCTTACTGCGAAGTTAATTTTTTCTGGTAAGCCAGTCGGCAAATTAAATGCGCGAAACCGACTTTTACCTAAAGGAAAATCAAAAATAGGATCTTGCTCCACTATGTCAAATTCATATCGTACTTTTGGTAAATCTACATATGGCAGTTTTGCATAAGAAATACAGCAAACATTAATTTATACTTGCTTCTTTTTTTGTAAATCTAAATTTGCACAACCTGAAAGCAAAGTAACAACTAAAACAATTAACCCTGATAAATAAAATCTCAATGATTTATCCTTAATAGTTAACAGTTATATATGGATCCATGGACCTCTAGAATGAAATATCAATAAAAAGAGATGAAGAATGATTGAATCAATTGTAATTGAAGTTCTTCGTTATAAGAAATTAACAACAAAGTTAACTGACGACTATTAGCCTCGGCCGAAGTTTCCCGGATATCTTTACCAAGTGCTTACCTGATAGCTGTCATTTGAATACATAAGAAATCAGATTACTTTTAAGCAATCATTGATAAACGAAGTTCGCGGGCCAAAGTAGATGCTCAAAAGTTAAAATGGTTTGTCCAATAATCAGGAGAATTTAGTTACCAATTCAACGAACTGTATTACTTTTTCAGGACTAATCTTCCGCTAAATAATTCCGTTATACAAATATAATTTAATTGAAGATTTTGTTATCCAGCCGTCCCTGAAAGGCTGCAACTTGAACAAATAAGCAGGAGCATCAATGGGAAAACACAGTCCGGTCGCTATTGCGCCAAAATATATGGACACTTTTCAGTGTATCGGCTCAGGCTGTGAAGAAAACTGTTGCCATGGATGGCAAGTTACCATCGATAAGCAAACATTCAAAAAATATCGTACTGTAGAAATACTAGAACTGCACGATAAGCTGAAGAATATGGTGAAAATTTCAGAATCATCGACCAGCGCAGATAGCCATGCACATATTAAGCTTGATGCAAATGGTTTTTGTCCATTTCTTGATGAAAAAAACTTGTGTGAGATACAAGGAAATCTCGGCTCTAGCTATCTGTCAAAAACATGTCAAACCTATCCAAGGCAGCACGTTCGTAAGAATGATGAAATATGGCTTTATGCTAGCCTTAGCTGTCCTGAAGCAGCAAGAAAAGCATTATTGGATGTTGATGCAATGAGTCCAATTCTAGTTACACTGCCATACCCTAACAAGCATGCCGTCCCAATTGCCGCCTCATTCAGGTTCAGCGATAAGTCTCATGAACTACTGTTGGCGCTATCCGTCTATATTTATGACGTTACTTTTTCCATCATACGTTTTTCTAAGTTCAAGTCATGGGAGGCAATGATTGTGCTTGGGTTGATGGTACAGAAAATGAATCTATTTCTTGAAAAGCATGATTCAGGAGATGCACGAGCTTTAGTAGTTGAAAGGTTGATCAATTTTACAGATTCAGAGTACCTCACAAAGGCTGGAGAGCTTGCTCAAAGTATTGAGGTTAAACGCAATAAACAAATTTGTCTGTTAAGGGGTGTTCTCCACATCTATTTTTCAAAGCACCATCCGCGTACCACTTTTAGGCAAACAATCTTGGATGCAATGCAAGGCATTCATTTCGATGAAAATGATCTCGAAGGATCTGAAACGCGTTATTCTGAAGCAGATGAAAAGTGGTTCACTCCATTTGATGAGGCGCATCCATATTTATTGAAAAATTATCTACTAAATGATATTGGCAAAAACGGCTTTCCCGTAGGGAAGAATCGTGGCTTGGAAACGGAATTCATTGATCTGGCAGTTCGTTATAGTCTGATAAAAATGATATTGATTGGCATCGCAGGTTTAAAACGAGAAAATTTCAGCGAAGCAGACTATGTTCGTGTAATTTATACCTTCAGTCGAAATATCGAACATAATCCTACATTCATGCCAGAGTTGTTAACCTTATTAGAGCAAGATAATCTCAAAAACATTGCGGCCACGACTCTAATGATGCGGTAATAAAATCATAAGAATACTTGCAGGATTTACTCGACGCCTTATTGAGTTATTTCCAAAAACGACCGAGGCAGTCGTTATTTTTAGTAAGGCTTCTTGCCTATCCAGTTTCCAACAGGTAAGTATTGGCATGCCCAAACCTGTTCCTTGGTGTCTTCACATACTGCCATGCCACAGCCAATGGAAGAGGTGGAACGCCAGACGATCTGTGTGTAATGGCCGCACATTTTTCCTTGTGAGCATTGATTGCTGGGTAATCATAATTAGCTTTCTCTTTATCCCATAGAGCTACCACTTGCTCAGATATTACTTTTAACAGCTCTTTACGACCATCAGGCCATGATAGTATACCTTCCCAGAATAGGTTTTCACCATACTGTCCATTTGGATTGCTATGACGCATCTGGCAATGATTGGTTTGTTTTAAGTCGTCTACCCAAGCCTGGGCTGCTGCTAAGGCTGGGGAGTAACTTAGTTTCTCCGCTACTCCTACTTCTGCTCGCAATTTGTTGTGCGCATTGACAATCGCTACGGAATCTATTTCACCAGCATGCGCAGTAAAAGTTGACAGCATCGTAATAGCAATAAGGATAATGGCACTAAGTTTCATGACTCATATTCTCTTTCTTTGCTGTTAAGAAGAACAATTCAAAAATGAAAGATTTTATTGGATTAGTTAAACCAATTCATTAATCTGTACAAACAGCGATTTGTTGTAACACAGTGACTTTAAACACTTCTTGCATGCAACTCTGGCAGGCTACACAAGTGCAATCAGTATAATGGCATAAAAATAGAGTATTTATTTGTTCTGCTGAATTGTTGTTAAATCGTCAATAATTTGTTGCGAGTGACGCGAAGTGTCTACACTCAAATAGCTTTTTTTCAAAATGCCGTTAGGGTCTATTAAAAATGTATAACGCTTGGCTATTTTAATAAACCCTAAATTGGTAAGCGCGCCATATTTGTTGGCTACTGTGCCATCCTTGTCGCTTAACAACGGAAATGGCAAATTATATTTTTTAGCGAATTCTGTATGAGAATTAGTATCATCTACACTCACTCCTACTACTTTCGCACCCAGCATTTCTAATTTATGTAGGTCATCTCTAAAGCTGCAGGCCTCTTTGGTACAGCCCGGCGTGTCGTCTTTTGGGTAAAAATACAGCACCAGCCAATGACCTTGCAGGCTGGCCAAACTCAATACTCCCCCCGTGGTATCGGGCAGATTGAAGTCAGGTGCTTTGTCACCTATTTTTAGTGCCGTATCAGCCATGCTAATGCTCCTAAAGCCTAAAAAGACAACCAGCATAATTAAACTGTAAAAAATTATTTTCATTTATATCTTATTTTAATAATAAATAATTTAGAGCAACCAACTATTAAATAGTTTTCAAACAAGATAATCAATCAAATAATTATGAGAAAATACGGTTTTATCATTCGCCCTCGTAGCTCAGTGGATAGAGCATCCCCCTCCTAAGGGGAGGGTCACACGTTCGATTCGTGTCGAGGGCGCCAATAATTCGTCTATAGAGGCTGGTATTGTATTTCATAAATATGTAATAATTTACGCTTATTCTTTAAAACTAATCAAACAATTTAATTATTAGAGATATCTTAAGGATATTTGAATGAAGCAGTCATTTTTTAATGATGTAATTTATGGGGCGGTACGTGAAGGCAAGTCCTCAAAACAATTCAGAATGGCCGCACAAGGCTGGGATGACATATTCTGGTATTTATTAGTCGTGGTGAGTGTTGTCTGGTTTTTTGCTTCCTGGAAGTGGGCTTTGATTCCAGATGCATATGCATTATTTACATTAATTCAAAGAATTAATTCAACACGGTTAGCGAATGCTTTAGACAGAATTGGTCGTTGACTATTTTTTGATTTTGGTGAAAATGTCAAAATTTTTAAACTATTCGGTATTAGTCAGGTAGGAGTAACAATCAGAGCTAAGATATATCTTCAAACTAAATTTTAAATTAATGTTTTCAATCCATTGCTTAATGCCTGTTAAAGCACCAATTGGTTTTTGTAAATTATGTTTGTTCATTGCGTGCATGATGCTCTGTAAGCCCTATAGATATTGCCTTGCAGGGAAATGATTTGAGCAATGAATGCTAGCGTATGAATGCCAATTATTTTTTTGTGTCCAGCACTTCCCATCGCGCGAGATGGTTTTCGAGCTGGTTTCCAATTTCAAGTAATCTGGCTTGCAGGGTTTTAACGCGTTCGGGCTGAGTTTTATAAAGCACACTATCAGCAAGTTGTTGATTTATATTGATTTGTTCGGTTTCTAGGTGCTCAATTTTTGCAGGAATTTCCTCTAGTTCTTTTAGTTCTTTAAAGCTGAGTTTTGAGGCTGGTTTAGAAACTAATTTTGCAGTAGCTGGCTTGGGGCTGATTTTCGCGGCTTGAACAGATTCATCCAAACGTTGTGTGGTAAAACGTTGCCAGTCATCGTAGCCGCCACCAAATTCGGTGAGCACACCATTGCCTTCAAATGCGATGACTTGCGTAACGGTGTTCTCTAAAAACGCGCGGTCGTGGCTAACTAGAAATAGTGTGCCTGTAAATTCTTGCAGCAAACTTTCTAACAGTTCAAGCGTATCAATATCCAAGTCATTGGTCGGCTCGTCAAGGACTAAAACATTGGCTGGGCGGGCAAATAGGCGCGCCAAAAGCAAGCGATTACGCTCGCCGCCAGAAAGCGACTTTACGGGCGAACGTGAGCGCTGTGGCGGAAACAAAAAATCCTCCAAATAGCTAATCACATGCTTGCGCTCATTTCCTATTTCAACAAAGTCGGAACCTGGGCTGATGGTGTCCGCCAATGTCGCTTCTTCATTAAGCTGCTCGCGCATTTGGTCAAAATAGGCCACGTTTATTTTAGTACCTCGCTGAATCGTGCCGCTATCCGGCTCTATGTCACCCAGAATCAATTTGAGCAGGGTGGTTTTACCAATACCGTTAGGCCCGAGCAAGCCAATTTTGTCGCCACGTAGAATTCGCGTGCTGAAATTTTTAATCAGTACTCTATCGCCATAACTCTTATTTACATTCTCGAGTTCTGCAACCAGCTTGCCGCTACGCTCGCCGGCATCTAGATTGAGTTTGACATTGCCTTGGCGCTCCCGTCTGGCGGCGCGTTCTATGCGTAGCGATTCAAGGCGGCGTACACGGCCTTCGTTGCGGGTACGACGTGCTTTAATGCCTTGTCGGATCCACACTTCCTCTTGAGCTAAATATTTATCAAATTTAGCAGAGTGAGTTTCTTCCACCGCTAAAAGCTCTTCTTTTTTGGCTTGATACTGGGTAAAGTTACCGATGAAATCGGTGAGAATGCCACGATCTAGTTCTGTGATGCGAGTGGCGAGCTTATCCAAAAAGCGTCGGTCATGTGTAATAAATAGCACGCTACCGTTAAAGCTTAATAATAAGTCTTCCAGCCACTCAATCGCCTCTAAGTCCAAATGGTTGGTCGGTTCGTCTAATAATAGAACTTCAGGCTCGGCTACGAGCGCGCGGCCCAGTGCGACACGTTTACGCCAGCCACCAGAAAGCGTAGAAACCAGTGCGTCTGAATCTAGTTTCAAGCGGCTCAACACGGTTTCTACTCGCGATTGCGCCGCCCAACCATTTTGTAGATCTAAATCGTGCTGCAAGTGCTGCATTTTTGTCATCAGCGTGTCAATATCTGCATCTGCCATGCCCATGTCGTGCGTCACCTGGTGATAATCGATGATGGTTTGTTGTAGCGTGCCCAAGCCTTCGGCCACCGCTTCAAAAACAGTGTGTGTTGTATCGAGTTCCGGTTCTTGCGGCACATACACCACGCGAACATTCGATGCGCGCCATACTGTGCCTTCATCAAGCTTAATTGTGCCTGCAATAGCTTTCAGCAAGCTGGATTTACCCGCTCCATTGCGCCCAATCAAACCGACACGCTCCCCAGCGTCGAGTTGAAAAGAAGTGTGATCGAGCAGGGCATGGTGCCCAAAGGCAAGGCAGGCGTTATCTAGGGTAATGTAGGGCATAGGTTTGCAACTTTATTAAGGCTTATAAACGGCGTGTATTATAAGCTAAATAGGCCCTCTAATACGCCTTGAAAACTGGGCTCTTTCTTTCGTGAATATGGCGGATTTAAGATAATAACGGCACAGTTATTACTAATATTGATGCTTGGTGAGGTCATATCCATGCGGCTTACAGAGTAATTATTTATAGCTATATTTGTACTAACAATTGAATGGCAGTATTAAGCACAACCAAAGCTAACAAGTCAAAAATAAAGTAGATACATATTGCTACAAAATAATGCAACGATACCGTTGCGTTCTATTATAAATAAGATTATATTATTCAACATGCCTTAATGGATTAAGGGTTTATTTAGGAGTTCTACATCATGTTGAAACTTAAAACTAATTTAATCATACTCGGGTCGATTATCACCTTGAGTCTTGCACCAGTAAGCGAGGCGCTAGCAGATGGGCATGGCTACGGTCATGGGCATGGATTCCATGGCGGTGGTCCAATAGGCGCCATAGTTGGTTTGGCAGCAGCAATCGTCGCAGTGCCTTTTATTATTGCGGGTTCGGCGATAGAAGCTGTCACGCCAGCGCCATATTACAGTCAACCACCAGTGGCATATTATCCGCCTAATGCCTATTCGACTAATTACTCTGCGCCAGCAGTGACTTACTATCAGCCGCAGCAAGGTTATTACGCACCGCCTCCACCCCCAAGCTATTATGCTCGCCCTGCTGCAAACTACGGCGTTCCGCCAGATTATTACCCGCAAAACCAGTATCCACAGAACTAGATCAAGTTGATATTAACAAGCACAAAACAGACTGAAGCATCGCTATCCAAACCTGCAAGGTCACTGGGCGGGCGGCCTACACGCGATGCGGCAGAGCAGTTGAGTGAGCACATTTTGGAAGTAGCCACTCAGTTGCTGCTAAACAATGGTTATGGTGCGACAAGTATTGAGGAAATTGCAAAGCAGGCACGAATTTCAAAAAGAACTTTTTATTATCGTTTCCCGGATAAATCTGCATTGATGACTGCAGTGGTCGTTAGGCTAATTGATCATCTGCGGCCAGCAGAAATGGTTTCGATGCAGGTGGGTGAAGGTTTGGAAGAAATTCTCGTTCGCCTCGCAACATTAATATTAAAGGCAGCTTTGATGCCGCATATGTTGCAGTTACACCGATTGATTGTTGCAGAATCTAAGCGTTTTCCTGAACTGGCGCATGCGGTGGCAAACGCTGGCGGTCGGCAGGAGGCGGAAAAACTGATTAGTGAGTTGCTGGTGCATTACAGTAAAAATTCGACGTTAAGTACAACGGATGCGATTTTTTCATCACAGCATTTTTTGCAGATGATCGTATCAATCCCGCAAATGCGCGCATTAAGTCTTGGCAATCCGATGGATTCTAAAGATCTGAATGATTGGATAGTCAGAACGGTTAGACTTTTCTTGGGCGGGCTCAATAATATTACCAATAGCTTAAGTTAATCCAGCCCGGGGTCAAAATCAATACATCGGTCGATATAAACTTACTGTCTTCCAGTAGCATACTCTGCAAAGTACTATCCATAAGGTCTTCAAGGCATAAAAATGCTATCGTGCAATTATAGAGGCAAAAAATGACAAACGTGGGTGATTTATTTGCCGAGCATGGCGCGGATATTCGCCATTTTTTCTTTACCAAAGTCTTTGCTCGCTCCTGGGTCGTTAAACGGGTTGCCAAAATGCCGTATATCGTCTTTTGGCAATTCCCCGATAAAACGGCTGGGTTCGCACATTTCAATTTCACCGGCGCGTTTACGTTTTTTGCACCATGAAATGTTGAGCGTTTTTTTCGCACGCGTAATACCCACATACATCAAACGGCGCTCTTCTTCGATGCGATTAGTATCAACAGATTCACGATGCGGCAAAATGCCTTCTTCCACACCAATTAAAAACACATGTCCGAACTCCAATCCTTTGGCTGCGTGCAAGGTGGAGAGTTTTACTGCATCTGGCTCGCCATCTTCACGGCCTTCTAACATACTCATTAGTGAAACCATTTGCGTGAGTTCGAGCAAGTTTTTGCTGTCAGACTCATTTCCATACTCAGTACTACCTTCACCTTTTTTAGTCAGCCATCCGATAAACTCTAGTACGTTGCTCCATTTGCTTTCAGCAGTACGTGAATCTTCGCTGTCATACAAAAAGGCTTCGTATTGGATGGTAGTCAGCAAATCATTAAGGACTTCACCTGCTGGGTCGCGTACTGCGCGTGCTTGCAACTTGTTGATATACCGACAGAAATTCATTAAATCATCTAATTGCTTGCTACCGATTTCAGCTTGAAATACTTGTTCAAACGCTGCTGCAAACAGCGACATCTTATGAGTGCTGGCATACTCCCCAAGTCGCTCTAGGGTGGTATTGCCAATGCCTTTTTTTGGTGTGGTGGCCGCGCGAATAAACGCAGGATCGTCATCTTCATTAGCGATTAGTCGTAAATAGCTGACTAAATCTTTAATCTCGGCCTTATCAAAAAAAGATTGACCACCTGAAATAGTATAGGGAATTTTATGGTTGCGTAATTGCTGTTCAAAAATACGCGCTTGGTGATTGCCACGGTAGAGGATGGCATAATCCAGAAATTTGGTGCGGTTTTCAAACTTGTGTGCTTGCAGCTTCATGAGTACTGATTCTGCCTCGCTTTCTTCGTTTTGCTGGGCAGATACTTGAATCATGTTACCTGTACCTAAATCGCTCCAAAGTTTTTTCTCGAACAGTTTTGGATTGTTGCTAATGACTTGGTTGGCAGCTCGTAAAATCCGCACGGTGGAGCGATAATTTTGCTCTAATTTGATGACTTTAAGCTTGCTGAAGTCTTCGGTGAGTTGACGTAGGTTTTCTACGTTCGCGCCACGCCAGCCGTAGATTGCTTGGTCGTCGTCTCCCACTGCGGTAAATTGGCCGCGCAAGCCAGTAAGCATTTTCACCAGTTTATATTGGCAGGCATTGGTGTCTTGGTATTCGTCTATTAACAAATATTGCAACTTGCGTTGCCATTTATTGAGTGCGTTTTCGTGGTGCTCAAAAAGTTCTACAGGTAGTTTAATCAAGTCATCAAAATCAACGGCTTGATAAGATTTTAGCGTTTGTTGATAAAGCTGATAAACCTTAGCTGCCGCATGCGTTAGCTCATCATCAGCTTGTATTTTGGCTTGATCTGGATTGATAAACGCATTTTTCCAAGCAGAAATCCGATATTGCGTTTTGCGTAATAACTGCTTATCGGTTGTGGCCAAAATGTCTGCCACAATTTTAAAGCTGTCGGATGAATCCAAGATAGAAAACTGAGGTTTATAGCCCAGTAAACTTGCCTCTGCGCGCAGTATTTGCAAGCCAAGTGAGTGAAAAGTGGCAATGGTCAAACCTTTGGTGCTTTTGCCTTGCATCAGCTTATTTACACGATCCTGCATTTCTCGTGCTGCTTTATTGGTAAAGGTAATCGCTGCGATTTCTTTTGGGGAATAACCGGCTTCATCAATCAAATAGCTGATCTTTTGTGTGATGACGCGTGTTTTGCCACTACCTGCACCTGCAAGTACAAGCAGAGGGCCATCAAGATATTTCACGGCTTCGCGCTGGGGTGAATTTAGGCTGTTTAACATGTTTTCTTGAGTGGATTTTTTAAAGAACTCGGCACGATATTCTGCTGAGCTAACTATTTATGAAACATTTGTTTATAGTATGATTGTAACTGTTTAATAAAAACAAACGCCAAAGTTTGTAATATTAAATTAAAAAATATTCCTTTTAATTAATGGTACCCATTAGCAATGCCAAAGTTTGATTTAAGAACCATTATTTTCATGTCAATGCTGCTGACCTTTATGCTATCGATGCTGTTGGCGATTACACGCAAGCATCACAAGAAGCTGCATGGGCCTGGTTATTGGGCAGTGGGAAATTTAGTAATTGGCTTAGGCATGGTGTTGGTACTAATTCAACTGGATGCGCCCAAACGGCTTTTTTTGCCTGGCACAGCTTTGATTGGTGCGGGTTTGAGCTTGTATATTAATGGCATTCAGGCGTTTATCGGAAAAATACCCAATCATCGCATATCAATTGCTGTATTTTTTCTACTCATGGCTATTGATGTTTATTTTATGCTGTTGGGACATGATATACGTGTCGTTGTGATACTTGGTGCAATTATCTTTTCTGCAATTTATCTCTATTGTGCCCGGCTTACGTTTTCGCGCGATGAAGGTATTGTGGGCGGTTTGTATTGGATTGTTTCAAGTTTATATTTGCTGATGGCTATATTGATGTTAGGCCGCGCGGTTTATGCTTCGCAAGTGGGTGAGAAGGTATTTGATTCCTTTGCCACTTGGCCTGTCAATGCCTATACCTTTATGCTGGGCGCGGTCTCTCAGTTTTTTATTTCAAGTTTGTTTGTGCTGATGCTAAGTTATAAACTAAGTCAAAACTTAGAGTCTATTGCAACCATTGATAGTCTTACTGGCGTGTTAAATCGCCGTGGCTTGGAAGAGGCCGCTTTAAAAATGCGGGATATTTGTAAGCGCATTAACCTGAGCATGGCGGTGCTGCTTATAGACATTGATCATTTTAAAAAGGTAAATGACCAATACGGACACTTAAGCGGAGATGATGTATTAAGGCATCTGGCCAAAATAATTGCAGGGATATTACGCTCTAGTGATGTACTTGGCCGTTATGGAGGCGAAGAGTTTTGTGTATTTTTGCCGAACACTACAGAGGGTGATGCAGTCGGTTTGGCCGAGCGTGTCCGCACAGGGATTGAGGCGAACCCGTTAAAAATGAATCGTACAGCGATTAAAACCACAGTGAGCATTGGTGTGGCAGATTCGGTACAGGCAGGCTATGATTTTAAAGGCTTAGTCGCTACAGCAGATAGCGCTATGTATGCCGCCAAGAATAGTGGAAGAAATCGCGTGATGAGTTACACTCAGATTACACGAGAAACTAAGCTTGGTGCCTAATTGCTTTAGGTGCTATTAGTTTCATTTAAAGATGGGAATATTTTAAATATTATGAGTGATAAAATGAATAAAACTTCGATTTGCAGCATTGTCTGTTTAGACATTATCGATTTTTCAAAAAAATCAGATGCAGAACAAATAGAAATTAGAAATCAGTTTAATAGTTTAATTAATCATGCAGTGATAGACATTGCGCAAAATGACCGCACTATTTTTGGAACGGATGATGGTGCGGTTATTGCTTGTACTGGCCCGCTGGAAGATGCATTAGAAGATGCACTATTTATTTCACTTACTATTCGTGATGAAATTTTAGAAAATAATAGTCGAGGTTTATCGCCTTTGTATGTGCGGGTTGGCATTAATTTAGGCTCTGTGCGTATGGCCGGCGATAGTAAAGGTCAAGCTAAGATTACCGGCGAAGGTGTTGATGAAGCACAGCGCATTATGAGTTTTGCTAAACCGAATCAAATTTTGGTTTCACGCCCATATTACGAAATAGCTTCTAAACTATCGCAAGAAATCTCGGAAATGTTTGAGTACAATGATATGCACGCACATGAGCATGATGTTTATTCAGTACGCAGACTTAAAGAGAAAGTTGAGACAGAAGAATCCGCATCAGATCTAACAGATAATTCACAACATGGCATTTGGCAATTAATTGCAAATAAAATGAGTTGGAAATATGCTGTCCTTGGTTTTACAGTGTTAGCTGCTTTTTTTGTTTTGGTCAAACAGGTGTCAACGCCCACAGAGCCGACAATTACATTGCAGAAACCTGCTGTGGTAGAAGCATCTAAAACCCCTTCAACCCCATTGAAAGCCAAGTCGTCTAATGATGGCTTATTGCCAAATGAAACTGTACAAAAACTTCCGCCTCAATCGGATTCGAATAAAGTTAAGGTAGTACAGAAAAAAGACAAGCAGAAAGCAGAAGCTCAAGCAAAGGTTGGAGCGCCTACAAGTGTAGGTGTAAAACCAGAAGCATCAAAAACGGAAAAAGCAGCTGCTAAAGAGGAGTCTAGTTGGCAGGCCTTTAAAGATAGCTTCAAGCATGGCTCGAAGAGCAAATGTACTCAGGCTGAAATTTCCATGAATCAATGCCGATAAGCATCGTGCTTTTCTATGGTGTTGGTTTCTGCTCGTTGGCAGCTATCATCACCGCTCTAGAGCTAGGGCTTTCTAAACTCACTCGCCCAATCGCGCCGCTACGGTAATCCGTTAAAAAAGCCACCGCAGTCTTTTCGGTATCCCATAATCCGTCGTGTCGTTTATACGAGCGGCGCTTGGCAATAGCCTCAAGTAAATCAACGCCATCCATCTTGGCCACGTCTAGTTTCATAGTATCAAGCTTGTAGCGAGCATTCAGCAAATCAGGGTAGGTTTTGAGTAAGTTATCAGCCAAAAATAGCGCTACATCTTCATCAATCACCGCATTGCGGCCAATGGCGTGGCTGGCTGCCAGCATATAGCCATCGCTTTCATATTCAATTTTTGGCCACATCATGCCTGGCGTATCGGTAATGCTCATGGTGTCGCTTAAATCAAAACGCTGCTGGCTTTTAGTCACTGCGGGTTCATCGCCCACTTTAGCCACGCGGCGGTTCAATAGGGCATTCATGAGCGTAGATTTTCCAACGTTAGGAATGCCCATAATCAACATGCGCAATGGCTTTAAATGTGTTCCACGGTGCGGTGCAAGCGCTAAACAATGCTTAGGTATTTTATTCGCGTCACCCGGTTTTTTGCATGAAAGTGCAACCGCTTTAGTATTGGGTTGCGCGTTAAAATAATTCAGCCAATCTTGTGTCACTTTTGGGTCGGCTAAATCGGCTTTATTGAGTATTTTTAGGTTAGGGCGTTGTCGAAACAAGCGCATTTCATTAATGACTGGGTTATGGCTTGCCTCTGGCACGCGCGCATCCAGCACCTCAATGACAATGTCAGTAAATTCCATGGTTTCTTCAGCCTTCTTACGGGCTTGGGTCATATGACCTGGGTACCACTGAATTGCCATTTAATGCCTTTAAAATTAAAAGTTTGTTGTCATACTTCGTTGCTTAATTATTTTGAATACTTACATATAACCCATATGCCGTGCATCCCAAATAATTTCGCGCCTCGTTCTACTTAAACCTTTAATTTTTCGAGGCATTAAAACTTACAAAGTAAAGCGTATTTTAACATCTCGCCATCAATTCAAGTTTTTTCAATTAAAATGTTCACATGAATATCCCCGAAATAAAACCTAATCAATCGCTTGAGTTGCTTAAGGCGCTGCATATTCTCACGCGCGATGGCAAGCTCAATCAAGATAGTCGCCGTAAGCTCAAGCAGGTGTATCACTTAGTCAATTTTATTGAGCCGCTATTTAACGAAGTTTTAGCGCAAAACCCAAATCCAATTTTAGTGGATCATGGAGCGGGTAAATCCTATCTGGGGTTTATTTTGTATGATTTATTACTCAAACAATTGCATGTGGGGGAAGTGATTGGCATCGAAACGCGTGCCGATTTGGTCGAAAAATCGCGCCAGCTCGCGGTAGATTGTGGCTTTACGCGCATGCGCTTTGAGCATTTAACGGTGGAACAATCAATTAGCTCTAACACAATTCCAGATAAGGTGGATATTGTCACTGCGCTGCATGCTTGCAATACCGCGACCGACGACGCTATTCAATTTGGGTTAAAAAAGCATGCCAAATACATTGTGTTGGTTCCTTGCTGTCAGGCGGAAGTGGCAGAAGAATTGCGCAAACATAAAAATGAGAGTTTTAGCAAAACGCCGCTTAGCGAAATTTGGCGCCACCCGATTCATACGCGTGAATTTGGCAGTCAAATCACCAACGTGCTGCGCTGTTTGCAACTAGAAGCGGCGGGCTACAATGTTACTGTGACTGAACTGGTGGGCTGGGAGCATTCCATGAAAAACGAGTTGATTATTGCCAAATATACCGGCCAGCCACGCAAAAATGCGCAAGCTAGATTAGAGCAAATTCTGCTCGAACTCAATTTAGGTTCGCTAAGAGGCAGGTTTATCAGCGAGGCATAGAAGCAATTGCTGTAGTAGTGGGTGCAAACAGTAGAATCGACTTTTGCTAGTTGTCAAAAGGGAGTAGAGTTGTATCGCTTGCTTGCACTAGACCATGGGGATGGTATTGCTTAAAATAAATTGCACAATCATAGTAAACAAGGGGATTATCATGAAATATAATTTATATTACCTGTTATTTTGCGGGCTAATATTCAGCGTGAATGCTCAAGCGGCACCTGGTGAATATTGGGAGTTAACTTCTGCCATGGAGGGCATGGGCATGTCCATGCCGGCGCGAACCTCCAAAGAGTGCATAGCTGTGAAAGATGATGGTGAACCAGCAGGGGTTGATAAAAACTGTAATATTTCAGACCTTAAACGCATCCCCAACGGATCAACTTGGAAAATGAGCTGTAACGATGGCACAACAGGTAGTGGCAAACAGACGCGTATTAAAGACACCATCACCAGTGATATTCTCATGAATACCAGTGACGGCAGCATGAAAATTAGCATGAAGGGCAAGCACCTAGGCGGCAGTTGCCAAACCGATGAAAAATTGAAAGCCGTCACAGCCGAAGTATGCGACCTTTCCAACAGAAAGACATATCCGACTGAAAAGGATGCAGCGCAAGCGGCGATAGTGTACGAAACTTTTCACAAGAAAGGTGCCTTATGTGCTGGCAATAAAGACATGGCCTGTGGTCTTGTAAAACGTGAGCTGCCAAATGACCTGGGAATTTATTATAATTTTTCAAATATGCAGTCCGTGGAACAGCAGAATGGTGTCACCAAAGGGTGTGGATTGGGAAGTGCTGATTCTGTGCATCGCACTGTATGTCAAGTCAACGCTAATAACAGGAAAGAAATTCACATGCTTGACACGCTTTGTCCTGCAGAAGCCAAGGTTTTACATCAAAAAATAAGAGAAGAAGAGTGCTCCGGTCGCCAGTTCACTGCAGCGAGCGACAAGGCTAAATGCATGGCGGGTGTTGCGGTTAAGACCGATGACAGCACCAGCAGCAGTTCATCCACTACTGTGCAAGACACGAGCAAGTCAGGCAATGCAACGACAGATGCAAAGTCAGGTAATGCAACGGATGCAGTAAAGGAAGGTACAAAAGCACTCAAAGGGCTTAAAGACGCATTCGGTTTTTAGTTGTTATGAAGCACCTGCTGGTCGGGCTCCTGCTAGTGTGTCAAAACGCACTGGCTGAGTCCAATCCTTTTCCTGATGTGGCCAGTGCTTATCTGGTTCAAGTCAATAAGCAAGTATTATGGGAGAAGCAGGCGAACGTCAGGTTGCCACCCGCAAGCCTCACCAAATTGATGATGGCGTTGCTAACCCTTGAAAAAACGCCACTTAATACTGTAGTTAATATCAGTCAGGATGCTACAAAGGAAACGGGTAGTCGTTTAGGTTTGCAAGTCAATAGCAAGTTTAGTGCTGAAGATTTGCTTAAGGCTGCCTTGCTAAACTCTGCCAATGACGCCTGTCATGCCTTGGTCGACCATGTGGCAGGCAATGAAAAAGAATTTGTAAGTTTGATGAATGTTCGTGCAAGGCAGATGGGCTTGCTTGGTACGCATTTTCAAAACGCATGTGGACATGATGCGGACAATCACTATTCCACCGCAAATGACCTTGCTATAGTGGCTAACCAAGCACTTGAACACGGTTTTATCCTGTCCACCGTTAAGCTCACGGACGCTAAAATTACTTCACCTGATGGCCGCTATAGTTATCAACTCACCAATAAAAATGCATTGTTGGGCCGTTATAATGGAATTGCTGGATTAAAGACTGGTTACACTGCCAAAGCTGGGAAATGCTTGATTGCCTACGCAACGCGCAATCAAAAGCACGTGCTATTAATCTTGCTGAACGCACCTAATCGCTGGTGGGATGCCGTAGATATTCTCAATTTAGCCTTTAGCCATGACTCTTAATAACAAGCGAATTATTACGGCATTATTTTTTGCTGTATTTGTAGTCTATGCAAATGCGCTCATCTGGGGAATATTCCAGTTTGATGATTACAATATCATCTTCAATAACCCTGTTGTTCACTCTTGGCAAGCTTGGTGGTCGGATCTTGGACATGGCATACGCCCGCTGCTTAAGTTTAGCTACGCACTTGACTGGAGTTTAGGCCAAGGTGAATATGGCTTTCACTTCACAAACTTGCTGATACACGTTGGAAATTCAGTCTTAGTTTGGCGTTTGACAGCTTTGTTTCTGCGCCAGACAGGCAGGCAAGTCGCAAACATTCAATTAATTAGCGTTGTCACTGCGCTTTTATTCGCTGTTCACCCCATACATACTGAGGCAGTTACCTATATCAGTGGCCGGTCTGTCTCACTGATGACTTTATTCTATTTAAGCGGGGTATGGTGTTATATGACTGGATTGCATAGGCAGAATAAGTTTTACTTGCATATTGCAACGCCGCTGATGTTCATTGCTGCGCTTGCTGTCAAAGAGATTGCGATTACCTTTCCCCTGGCCTTGATGCTTATTCATATTGCCCGCGGCGATCACTGGCGCGATTCAATCATATATACGCGGTCAAACTGGCTAGTATTCTTTGCAGGAATTATGTTCTTTTTGCTAGATGCAAACTATTCTCAACATCTCACACGTAGCTTTGCAACACACGACGGTGTGTCAAACTTAGCTGTGCAGTCAAATGCAGTGTTCTATTTATTGGGGCAATGGTTTTGTCCGTTTTGGCTTAACATTGACCCAGACTTGAGCGGCTTAAATGCCATATCTGAATTTAAGATTGGCTTGGTTTTTACCATTATTATTGCTTATTTTATTTTAGTGAAAAAGTGTAATCAGCGACCTTGGTTAGCTTTTGCTTTGGGCTGGATAATAATTCAACTATTTCTTGTATATTTAATTACTCCAAGGATAGACATTGCTAATGAGCGGGAGCTTTACTTGGTAAGCTGGCCTTTGCTGATGGCCTTGGTGGCAGAGTTGGCTTTATTCTTAACCTCAAGACAATTCATGATGTTGTCTGTTGTTTTGTTTATCACAGCCAGTATGCTTACTATCCTGCGCAATCTTGACTATCAAAGTGAGGTTGCATTGTGGCAGGCTACGGTCAAGCTATCACCAGATAAATCTAGAGTTCACAACAACCTTGGTTATGCTTATTTCCTTACTGGGCAGCCTGTCAAAGCGCGTCAATGCTACCTAGAAGCATTGGTGCTGGATAATCAAAATTTTAAAGCGAGCTATAACCTGAGGATTTTGGATAATGACAAGAATTAGCACGTAAAAATTCGCAGGAGCGATTACAAGCGATTTTAGAAGCGTTTAATTTGCAAGAAATGCAAAACCAATTTGTCAGTTACCGTTTGAGTTCAGCCTCTGCCATAGGCGGTCGGCTGGAATGACAGCAAAAGCGGGGGCAAAGTAATATCTGTACAAGGCGTTAGCATGCGATGCATTTGATACTTTTTGACATATTGTCATTTAGGCACTATGTTAAAATGAGTGCAAGCTTATTCATTGCATCTTATGACCACACCTAGTAAGCCATTACCAAACTCGCAACAATTTGAAACCACGCTTGCCGCATGCATGTTGGCGGATAGGGTTGCTTTGCGCCGCAAGTTGCGCGAGGTGGCGGATTTGCATAAAGCTGGGGATGAGAAATCACGCGCCAAATCTCAACGTTTGCAGGCTGAAATTGCACAAAAAGTGCATCATTCACAGCAGAAATATAAGCAACGATTTGCCAATTTACCTAAACCGGAATATCCGCTGGAGTTGCCGGTTTCGAGCCGCCGCGATGAAATCTCTGAAGCCATTAAAAAAAATCAGGTGGTGATTGTGTGCGGCGAAACAGGTAGCGGGAAAACCACGCAGTTGCCGAAAATCTGCCTGGAGCTTGGGCGTGGCGTTTCTGGCTTAATTGGTCATACGCAGCCGCGCCGCATTGCGGCACGCTCGGTCGCAAGCCGCATCGCACAAGAGCTCAATTCTCCGCTGGGTGAGGTGGTAGGCTATAAAGTACGCTTTAACGACAAAATTACCGATTCCAGTTACGTTAAGCTGATGACTGACGGTATTTTGCTGGCGGAAACGCAGGGCGATAAGTTCTTAAACGCTTACGATACAATTATCATCGATGAGGCGCATGAGCGCAGTTTGAATATCGATTTTCTTTTAGGTTACTTTAAGCAGTTACTGCCAAAGCGCCCCGATCTAAAAGTCATAGTCACTTCTGCAACCATAGATGCAGAGCGCTTCTCCAGCCATTTTAACGGTGCGCCTGTGATTGAGGTTTCGGGGCGTACTTATCCAGTTGAAATCCGCTATCGCCCGCTTGGAAAAGCAGGCTTTCGTGCAAAAGAAAGTGCCGAAGCGGAAAACGCGCAATTTGATGTAGATGACGACACTATCTTTGGAATTACACGCAAAGCCAAAACCGAAGCACGCTGGTTAGAAGAGGATGACGAAGAAGAGGCGATAGAAGAAGCCATTATGGATGCAGCAGACGACTTGTTGCGACAAGGTGATGGCGATATTTTAGTATTTTTGCCAGGTGAGCGTGAGATTCGCGATACAGCCGACCATTTAAGAAAATACCAAGGCCGTTCTACCAAATTAAAACATATTGAAGTGTTGCCGCTATTTGCACGTTTGAGTATCGAAGATCAGCAAAAGATATTTAAACCGCATAGTGTGTGTCGTATCGTATTGGCAACTAACGTAGCTGAAACTTCGCTCACCGTGCCGGGCATAAAATACGTGATTGATGCTGGGCTGGCACGCATGAATCGTTACAGCACGCGCGCGAAGGTTGAGCAGCTGCAGATTGAGAAGATTAGCCAAGCGGCTGCCAAACAGCGCGCAGGCCGTTGTGGACGTGTTTCTAACGGCATTTGTGTGCGGTTGTATTCGGAAGAAGACTTTAACGGCAGGCCGGAGTTTACCGAACCGGAAATATTACGCAGTTCATTGGCCTCTGTGATTTTGCGAATGGCGGCATTGCGACTGGGTGATATTGCAGATTTTCCATTTATTGAAGCGCCATCATCGCGTTTAATTACCGATGGTTATCTACTATTGCAGGAGTTAGGTGCAGTAGATAGCAAACGTCAAATTACCGAAATTGGTTTGCAATTGGCAAAATTGCCATTAGATCCGCGAGTAGGTCGTATGATATTGGCGGCTAAGCGTGAAAATTGCCTGAAAGAAATTCTGATTATTGCCAGTGTTTTGAGTATTCAAGATCCGCGTGAAAGGCCGATGGATAAACGTGAAGCGGCGGATAATGCACATGCCAAGTTTGCAGGTGAGGGTTCTGATTTTATGAGCTACCTTAAACTGTGGGATTTCTTCGATAATGCGCTTAAAACCAAAAAATCGAATAAAGATTTGCTTAATCAATGTCACAGTAACTTTCTTTCTTTTCTGCGGCTGAAAGAATGGCGCGAGCTGCATGGACAGTTGCTAGAAATCGTTAATGAGATGGAATTCAAACTTAATGAAAAAGAGGCGAATTTTGAGCAAATCCACAAAGCCCTATTGGCAGGCTTGCTAGGTAATATTGGTTTTAAAGATGGTGACAGTGATAGTTATGCTGGCGCACGCGGCATTCGTTTTTTTGTTGCGCCCGGCTCTTGCTTAAAAAAATTGCGTCCTAAATGGGTGATTGCTGCCGAGTTAGTGGATACCAGCAAGTTATACGCGCGCTGTGTGGCCAAGATAGAACCAGATTGGATAGAGCCGCTGGCGCGTGGACTAACTGAGAGCCAATATACTGACCCGCGTTGGGATAGAAAAATGGGCATGGTGAATGCTTGGGAGCGCGTTTCGTTGTATGGGCTCACCATCATCCCTAAACGGCGCGTGCATTATGGACCGATTAATCCTAAAGAATCACGAGAGATATTTATTCGTGAAGCGCTGGCTAATGGTGAATTTGATACGCGGGCAGCATTTTTTGTGGCGAATGAGCGTTTGATAGTTGAGGTAGAAGAGCTGGAACACAAAGCGCGCCGCCAGGACGTTCTGGTGGATGAGCATCAATTATTTTCGTTTTATGATAGCAAAATTCCTGCGGATATTTTTAATGTAGCAAGTTTTGAAAAATGGCGTGAAGGCGCTGAAAAAATTAATCCTAAGCTGCTGTATCTCACACGCGATGACTTGATGCGCCATGGCGCGGATGCGATTACGACAGTCCAGTTCCCAGAGAAAATAATGCTTGATGGTGTAGAAGTTCAGCTCAAATATCGTTTTGAGCCTGGGCATATGTTAGATGGTGTGACCGCAACTATACCATTGGCATTATTAAATCAACTTGATCCAACGCCAACAGAATGGCTGGTGCCAGGCATGTTGCGTGAAAAACTAACATATTTAATCAAGGCCTTACCCAAAACATTCCGCCGTGTGTGTGTTCCCGTGCCGGAATTTGTGACGGGGTTTTTAGACCAAAATAAAGTAGGCGAGGGTGCGATTAAGCAAGTGTTGGCTGCGCATATTCAGCGCGTGACCACACTAAAAGTCTCGGTGGAAGATTGGATGGAAGCAACGCCAGCACATTTGCAGATGAATTTTAGTATCGTCGACGATGCAGGCCGCGAGCTGGCGATGGGACGCGATTGGAATGCGCTTAAAAAGCAATTGGGTTCAGCTGCGCAATTGACATTTAGAAACGCCTCGCCAGATATTGAAAAAACTGGCTTAAAACAGTGGGATTTCGGTGACTTACCACAAACCTTGAGCTTTGAGCGTGATGGTTTGAAAGTAACGGGCTACCCCGCGCTGGAAGATGATGAAGACAGTATCTCGGTGAAGTTGTTTGATACCGAACACGAGGCTTTAATTAACCATCGTAAAGGTGTCTGCCGCCTGATGCGCTTTGAGCTGAAAGAACAAATGAAACAGCTCGAAAAAGGGCTGCCCAACTTTAATCAATATGCACTTCAATTACGAAGTGTCATGTCGCCTGACGATTTACGCGAAGATATGTTGCTAGCCATTGCAGACCGTGCCTTTATTGGTGAGGATGAATTGCCACGTACCAATGCTGACTTTATGAAACTGAAAGCACGAGCGAGAACGCGTTTGCCAGCAGTGAGCGAAGCTATCGCACGGCAAGCACAGGCGATTGGGACGGAGTATCAATTATTACTCACAAAACAAAGCCAAATGCCTGCAACGGTAAATCGTCTGAAACGCGATTTGGATCAGCAGGTGGGTCAGCTCGTGTATAAAAACTGTTTTAGTCAAACACCGTGGGAGCAATTGCAGCATATTCCACGCTATTTAAAAGCTTTAAGGTTAAGAATCGAAAAGCAGCCCGCAAACCCCGAGCGCGATGGTAAAAATGCGGCAAGTGTGGGCTTAATTTGGCAGCGCTGGCAAGATAAAATTAGCGCACTTAATCAAGCGCAGCTTGATATTCCGCAAAATTTATTTGATTTTCGTTGGCTAATTGAAGAATTGCGTGTTTCATTGTTTGCACAAGAACTAAAAACGCCATTTCCTGTCTCGATAAAGCGTCTCGAAAAAACATGGCAGGACCTTAATACATAAAACTTCAATGGCGACGACCCTTTTTAAAAATCACCCAGCTGAAGAATTTTTAGCAAGACCGAGTGGCGATAAACAGATACGCCTGAATATCAGTCGTAATACGTTATTGGCCTTTATTGTATCTATTCTGTTGCATGGCTTGGTGATGCTGTTGGTTTTCCCTAAAACTAACTTAAATTCTGCGTCACAAGCAACGACCATTGAGGTGAGCCTTGCGCCTAGAACTACTGCGCCTGTTGTCGAACCACAGCCAGTTCAAGCAGAGCCAATTCCTGAGCCGAAAACAAAAATAATTACTCAAAAACCAAAAAGCCAAGTCAGCAAGCGCAAACCACATGATTTTTCTGTGCCAAAAGTATTGACTACGCCGCAGCCAAGCCAGCAAAGCGTTCCAACCAATCCAACGCCTAAACCGCAACCCAACAGTGATGCACCAACAGATATGTTGGCCTTAGTGAATATGCGGCGCGCGCAGCGCGAATCGCAAGAATCAGATGCTGCGCGTCAGAATGCGGCTGCTGCTGCCAATGAGCGTGGGCCAAGCGAAGAGGAAAAGAGAAATAACAATATCAAAAATAATTTTCAGACTGGTACTAACGGCATTTTTGAAATTATCCGTTTAGATGTAGGAGCGCGCACTGCCAGCTTTGCGTTCCGCGGCTGGACAACTGACTTTAATAATTCCAGAAAAGAATTTTTTGATGTCGAAGCGAAGTCGGGCCAAGATGTGAGGCTGGTCATGATTGACCGTATGATTAGTCTGATACGCCAGCATTATCAGGGTGATTTTAACTGGGAATCTCCACGCTTAGGTCGCGTCATCGTTTTATCTGCACGGTTGGAAGATACCTCAGGCCTGGAGAATTTTATGATGACGGAATTTTTTGGCCAAAATTATAAATCCGCCTCTTAAGACTTATTGGAAACTCATAAAAAAGTATATTCTTACATACGCGCGTGTTTCATTGTTGTTTGATAGTGTCTGCAGGGCAGGCGCAATGTGGATTTTAGGCCGATTATCTAGCCAATGAAAAATGGGCGGTTTAGAAGCACTTAATAATCAGACCTGAGTCAGCATTTGTCTTACCGCGTTTTCATCCAAACCTTTGCCAATAATCACAATGCGGTTTGCGGGTTCGTCCTCGTTCCAGCCCTGAAGGGGTGTGGGGGGGTATGGTGTGAAATGTACGGCATGAATAGCGATTGCGTAGTCAAGATCTGCCGCGTGGATGATGCCTTTCAGGCGCAGCAGCCTTTCTCCATGCGTTTGACCGAGCTTTAAAATAACTGGCTTGAGGTCGCGCCAATTCAGTGGGCTGGGCAGAGTGACGGTGAAGCTGGCAATTTCGCCATGGTGATTTTTTAGCATTGACGCGGGTTTAAGCGGCGCACGCAACCAGCGTTGCGGTTCAGCATTTTTGCCTGTCGGACCAAATAGCCCAACATCGATAATGAAATCAGCTGCTATTTCACCATGCTGAACCTTATGTTGCGTGGCGCCAGGGTTGAGTTCAATCAGTTTTTCTTTTAGCGCAGATAGCTGTTCTGGCGAGGCCAAATCGGTTTTGGTGAGCAGCAATATATCTGCCATAGCCGCCTGTTTGCGCGCTTCGGAATGCGCTTGCAGTTGTTGCAAACCATATTCACTGTCGATGGTGACGATAACCGCATCTAATCGAAATACTGATTCAATCACCGGTTCATTCATTAAATTGCCTAAAATGGGGCCTGGGTCAGCCATGCCAGTGGTTTCGATGACGAGGCGATTAAATTGTGGAATGGCTTGTAGAGCTCGTTTAAAAAACAAATCGCGCATGGTGTCGGCCAGTTCGTTTTTCAGGGTGCAGCAAACACAGCCAGAACTAAGTAATATAGTGTTATCAGCAATTTGTTCACTATCGACTTGCGTGGCGAGGATATGGTCTAAGCCTATTTCGCCCAGCTCGTTGATGATGACAGCACTATCCTTCATTTGTGGGTTAGCCAGCAAATGATTCAGAAGCGTGGTTTTTCCAGAGCCCAAAAAACCTGTTAATAATGTAACGGGAATGCGCTTATCCATCACAGTATTTTAGCAGAGGCTATACCAAAGCCATGTAAAATAGCAGATATGAATATTTTTTACGAAGATGAAGGCCATTTTAAGGTAGCCTCGGTTATGGCCGAAAATCCGGGTTCTATGCAGGTGGAATCTCTTACAGGCAAGCGCTCTAAAATAAAATCGGCCAATGTGCTGTTGAATTTTAATGTGACTTTGAATGGCTTTATGGAAGCAGCTCAACAAGAAGCAGACAAGTTAGAAATTGATTTCCTGTGGGAATGCTGTGGAGAACCGGAGTTCGGCTTTGAGGAGCTTGCTCAAGAGTACTATGGCAAAACCCCTAGCCCGATAGAGGCTGCGGCCACAGTTATAAAGCTACATAGCGCGCCGATGTATTTTTATCGTAAAGGCAAGGGGCGCTATAAAGCCGCACCAGCTGAGACACTTAAACTTGCGCTTGCCGCAATGGAGCGAAAAAAACAGCAGGCTGAACAAATGGCGGCTTGGGTGGTTCAACTGAATAATAAGCAGTTGCCTGAAGGCTTTGCCAGCAAGGCTGACAGCCTGGTTTATCATCCAGATAAAAACAGTCTTGAATGGAAGGCGATTGATGAGGCCGCGCAGGCATCAGGCAGGCTGACGCCTACCGTGATGCACGACTGCGGCTTAATTAAGAATGCGCATGATTATCATCTTGGTGCATTTTTGCGTGAGATGTTTAGCGAGGGCACGGATTTCCCCAGCTTTGATTTACCTGTCATTCCACAGGACTTGCCGCTGGCAAGTGCGGAATGCTTCAGTATTGATGACGCGTCTACCACTGAAATAGATGATGCCTTCAGTTTAGAAACATTGTTGAACGGCAATATGCGAGTGGGCATTCACATCGCCGCACCAGCCTTGAGTGTGCAGCCAGATACTGTTTTGGATGCGATAGTTTTACAGCGACTTTCTACGGTGTATATGCCAGGTAATAAAATCACCATGTTGCCAGATAGTGTGGTGCAGCCGTTTAGTTTGAATGCGGGTGAAGTCAAGCCTGCGTTAAGTCTTTATTGTGAAGTGACACCCCAGTTCGAGATTGTATCTACTGAAACTCGCCTAGAACAAATCAAGATTGCTGAAAATCTGCGCCATGATTTATTGGAGCCATTTTTTAATGAAAATACTTTAGCCGAAAACAGTGACCATCCTTACTGGGCAAGCCTTAAATTTCTGTTTGATCTGGCTGAAACACTTGAAAAGGCGCGCGGCAAATATGACCCCAACCGTGCGCCGCAGATTGATTTCAATTTTTATGTGATTGATGGTGTGGTGAGCATTGTGCCGCGTGAGCGTGGTTCGCCCATGGATAAATTGGTAGCTGAGCTGATGATCTATACCAACAGTCATTGGGGCGGATTGCTGAAAGAGGCTGGAGTAGCAGCAGTTTATCGTGCTCAAACAGGTGGAAAAGTATTTATGACGTCAAGCGCTGAGCCGCATCAGGGCTTGGGTGTAGCACAATATGCCTGGTGTACATCACCGTTGCGCCGCGCGGTGGATTTGATTAATCAGCGCCAGCTGATTGCCACGCTGAAAAAAGAACCTGCACCTTACAACGCGCAAGATGGTAAATTGAATGTGATTATTCGAAACTTTGATCAAACCTATAATGCTTATAGTGAGTTTCAAACACGCATGGAACGTTATTGGTGCTTGCAGTATTTGATCCAGGAAAAACTCACGGAAGTGACAGCAACCGTCTGGCGCGAGAATCTGGTGCGGATCGACGGCATGTTCTACATTACTAAAGTGCCAAGCCTACCTGAGTTGAAAGTGGGGACAAAAGTATTGTTAGAAATCAAGCATATAGACACCTTGTTGATGGAGCTGAACTGTAAGTTTAAAGGCGTTGTGGAATCAGAAGCAGTTCAAACCGAATCCGTTGTGGCGGTTGAAGAAAATGTTGAGATTTAATAAAAAGATTCATAAAAACGTTAGTGGCGGCAATGTCGTCGAAGTGAGCGAAGTCGATGGTGTGCGCTCGCTGTATTTAGGATCGATTACAATTCAAAGTAGCATGAGGGTAAATGCGCCATTTGCATTGGAACTGGCCTATTCACGCGGCATGATGGGTTTTTTGTTATTTTCTGAAAGTGTTAAAAATGTACTTGCAATCGGTTTAGGCGGCGGCTCTGTTCCTAAATATATTTATGAATATTGCCCAGAAATAAGCCAAATTGTTGTGGAGATCAACCCACAAGTCATTGCAACTGCGCGCAGCCATTTTTATGTGCCAGAGAATATCGAAAAGTTTAAAGTGATTGAAGGTGATGGCATTGCTTACCTTGTAAATAACCGCGCCAGCGCGGATGTGTTGATGATTGACGCGTTCGATGCGCTTGGTATTCCACCCGATTTTTGCAGCCAGGATTTCTTTGATAGTTGCGAAATGGCACTGACAAAACATGGTATTTTCGCAATCAATTTGTGGGGAAGTGACAAAAACTTCGACATTTACTTGCAACGCATTGAGCAAAGTTTTGATAATAGGGTATTGATGTTGCCTACTGGTAAGCCAGGTAATATCGTGGTTTTTGGCTTCAAACACTTACCAGATTTGGGCATCGTTAACTTACGTGAACGTGCACAACAACTTGAAAAAACACACAATATAGAATTTTTAAGTTTTATAGATAAACTGTGCGAACATAACCCGCATAACCACAAACAATTTTTTTTGGATGTTAAATGAATCAATATTTCGCCACTTGCCCGCGCGGATTGGAAGCCTTGCTAGAGAACGAGCTTAAAACAGGCGGCGCTAAAGATATTAAACCAACGGAGGGCGGCGTTGGCTTTGCCGGAGATTTAAGTGTGTGTTATCACGCCAATTTACATTCACGCATCGCGACGCGAGTTTTGATGCAGGTGGGGAACGGTAACTACGCGACTGAGGATGATCTATACCAAGCCGCTTATAAACTCAATTGGCCGAATTGGTTTGATGTAAAACATGATTTTATGGTAAAGGTCACAGGAGTGAAGTGCCCACTGAAAAGTCTGGAATTCGCCACACTGCGTATTAAAGACGCAGTGTGCGACAAGTTCAGGCAGGCAGTCGGTTCGAGGCCATATATTGACACTAAAAATCCTGCTGTGCGCATCCATGCCTATTTAACGGCAGATGGTTATGTGTATTATGTGGATACTTCTGGTGATGCCTTATATCAGCGCGGCAATCGCAAAGCCAGTATTGAAGCACCTTTACGTGAAAATCTAGCTGCTGGTATTTTGCAGCTTACCGGCTGGAAAGAGGGACAGGCATTGCTAGACCCGATGTGCGGTAGCGGCACGTTCTTGCTGGAGGCGGCGATGATGGCACTTAATATTGCGCCAGGTTTAAAACGTAGTTTCGGCTTTGAAAAGCTGAAAAATTTCGAGTCGGATACTTGGAAAAAAATAAAGAATGCCGCGTTAAAACAAGCGCAAGCTACGACGTTTCAAAAGATTTATGGCAGCGATAGCGATTTACGTGCTGTGCGAGTTGCCAAGCAAAATCTAAGTGAGGCGGGTTTGCTGGAGGCGGTACAATTGGCGCAAACCAATATTACCGATGTTGTTCCGCCAAGTGAAAGTGGCGTATTGGTTGCCAATCCTCCCTATGGTGTGCGTATTGGCGAAGACGAAGAACTGGCGTTGCTTTACCCGAAAATCGGTGAAGCATTAAAACGCAAATTTGCCGGTTGGAATACCTACTTTTTAACCAATGATATGCGGTTGCCAAAATTGATGCGCCTTACGCCTAGCAAACGCACGCCTTTGTTTAACGGACCGTTGGAGTGCAGGTTGTTTGAAATAAAAATGGTGGCAGGCAGTAATAGGAAAGATAAAGAAAATGGCTGATTCTTTGTATGATTTAAGAGCGCGTATTAACACATTCGTGAGTGAGCGAGATTGGGCGCAGTTTCATACACCTAAAAATCTGGCGATGGCGATGATTGTAGAAGCGGCAGAATTAGTTGAGCTATTTCAATGGGATACGCCACTAGAAAGCCAGCAGTTATCATCTGAAAAACGCGAAGCGGTAGCACATGAAATGGCGGATACGTTTGTTTATTTATTGCGGCTTGCCGAGGTGCTGGAGATTGACTTGATTGATGCGGCCAATCAGAAAATCGTCTTGAACGCACAAAAATATCCAGTGGAAAGAGTGAAAGGCAGTAATGCTAAATATACAAAATATGAGTAATAAAAAAGCCAGCATGTAGCTGGCTTTTTTATTGGAAATGATTATTATTTTAATGTTGCAAGTGCCGCATCGTAATTAGGCTCTTGCGTTATTTCTGGCACCAGTTCAACGTGTTTAACGATATTTTTTTCATCCAATACTATCACTGCGCGGGCACACAAGCCTGCAAGTTTACTGGTGAATAGCAATACTCCGTAATTCATCAAAAAGTCACGGCCGCGCATGCTGGATAAATTCACCACATTTTCAATGCCTTCAGCGGCGCAAAAGCGTGTTTGGGCAAAAGGTAGGTCAGACGAGATGTTCAGTACCACAGTATTGTTCAGGCTAGCGGCATGTTTGTTAAATGTACGTACTGACGTAGCGCAAGTCGGTGTATCAATGCTTGGGAATATATTCAATACTTTACGCTTGCCTGCATAGGTATCTAAAGTGACATCTGCAAGCGCTTTATCGACTAAGGTGAAATTAGGAGCGGTGCTGCCGATTTTTGGCAGGTTGCCAGCAACTTCTACTAGGTTGCCTTTGAGCGTAACTGAGCTAGACATGATTTTCCCCTTTTCTAATTATAAAAACTGCAAGCGCTTATCATAAAACAAAAAGCACCCGTTTAGAACAGGCGCTTTCGATTTAAGGTGATAAATTAGAAAATTAAGTTAAAACTTAAGCTAACAAGTTTTCGCTTAAATAGCCAATTGTCATGGTCTGGTTGTGTAGCACGCTATCGGTAGTATGTGGACGTGGAGCGAGCTCACCATAGGAGTAGAAACCCGTTACTGAAGTTTGTGGGCCTAAAATCTGTTGTACCAGCTTCACTTCATCTACTACTTGTTCCGCCATTACACCTTTACGGCCAACGCAGCTGACGCATAAAGCCAATCCTGTTTGGTTAGTTTTGTTTGTGCTTAAGCCATCCATCACCAAGTTGGCAGCGTTACCTGCGCCTTCTACCAACCTATCGTGATTGGTCTGGCATAGGCGCACCGTTTCACCTTCTTCGACGTTACCCGCAAAGGTCAAGCTGTTGTTTTTGCTATCAACAGCGAGTAGTGTGCGAATTTTTTCAACATCGCGTTTTCCTTCTTCTATCACTGCCAGCGGAAACTTTAAGCCAGTGCCAGGCAGTCCTCTTGCAAATGCTTCGCCAATATACATTCTGTAGAGAGGAAGCGCAGGTTTTCCATCCAATTCAAAGACGACGTTTTTCTCGGATCTAGTGACTTTGCGTGGTGGGCCGTAAGGCTTCCAGCCACCAAGTGCGCCGCTGGAGGTAATGAGTGCATTGCCATATAAGCCAACTGCTATGACTTGGTTGTCTGACACCGTATCGTTAAATAGTTGCAATGTTTTTACAAATGCGCCGCCATCGCCAGCCAAGCCGCCTACAATTGGAATATCACCCAATACGCTTTGAAAGCCTTTGAGTAGTTCAGAACCGTTAACGTTTAAACCATCTGAAATCACAAGAACTGTACGTAAAGCATCCGCTTTAAGTTGTTTCGCCAGCCCGGCAGCGGCTTCGAAAGAGTTTTGCATACCAGACATTTTGGTTTGTGCAACGCGTTGGATGGTTTTTTCCCATTGAATCGCGGTAATTTGAATGCTGTCATCAAATACGCCCGCTGGGCTAATTTCGCCTGAAGTGGTACAGCCCACTAATTGTGCAGTGGGATAACGTGATTTTAAGAAGCCTTGCAATTTACCCTCAGAAAACCTTTTTACGGAGCCGAATACCAATACTAAATTAGCCCCAGGAAGTGGTGACACGCCAGGCAAATCTTTTAATGCTGCATTTGAATTAACTGATTCTTGTCTAATAATCATTGCTATTTAGCCTTTTTAAGAAGTTACGCAATCAAGAGATTTTGATTGCGGTTACTTAAAGCTTAATAATAATTCTTGTTTTTATTTTATATTATTAAAGTACCTTATTATGAATGTGCGCTAAGGTGTTGCAAATTATTACAATATGAGTATTATAAGTAAAGCATTATTTGCATTAAATTGTTTTTAAGATTAACTAAGTTCACAGAATTTTTTATACAGTACGGTATATTGATAGTTAAGGGGAACATTTAAAGTGGCACAAGCAAATTTAGCGGGTACAAAAGTAATGGTTATCGATGACAGTAATACCATCCGCCGTAGTGCAGAAATATTCCTTAAGTCAGCAGGTTGTGAAGTGATTTTGGCTGAAGATGGTTTTGACGCTTTGGCAAAAATTGCTGATCAACATCCACAAGTGATTTTTGTGGATATCATGATGCCCCGCCTTGACGGCTATCAAACTTGTTCACTGATAAAGCGCAATGCAAAATTTAAATCTACCCCAGTCATTATGTTATCCAGTAAAGATGGCTTGTTTGATCGTGCGCGTGGCCGCATGGCGGGTTCCGATCAATACTTAACTAAACCGTTTACACAAGAAACCTTGGTTGACGCAGTGAATACATACGTTAGCAAGTAGAAAATTTTTTTAGGGAGAGATAATAATGGCAATTAATAAAATTTTAATCGTTGATGATTCTGCAACAGATAGATTTTATTTAACGGAACTATTAGAAGAGCTTGGTTATCAGGTAATCGCATTGGAGAGCGGTGAAGCGTGTGTTGAGCGAGCAGCGGAAATCGCGCCAGATTTAATCATTATGGATATCATCATGACGGGGCTGACGGGCTTTCAGGCTACACGCACGCTGACTAAAGACCCTGTGACTGCAAAAATACCTGTGATTTTATGCTCTGGCAAATTACAAGTCACTGATCTCACTTGGGCAGGGAAAATGGGGGCAAAAGCATGCGTGCAGAAGCCTATTCCTAAAGCTGAGCTAAAAGCAATTATTGATAAATTAGGGTGAGATTGAATTGATTTCGCAAATCTCTTGTAAATAAAGCATGGCAAAAGAATCTCAATTACGTGAATATCAAACCAGCATTTTAGCTAGACTGGAAAATGCTAAAAAAGCTGATGCTGAAGCACCTGCAGGCTATTTGGGTGTAGTGATAGGTAGTAAAAACATATTAGTAAGCTTGCAAGAGATTTCTGAGACCTTGCCCGTTTTGGATATTCAGCGCGTGCCTATCGTAAAACCTTGGTTTTTGGGTGTGGCAAATGTGCGCGGTGTGTTATATGCCATTAATGATTTAGCGCAAATGTTAGAAAATAAGTTCACAATTATTTCATCTAGCGCTCGATTATTGCTGATGAGCGATGCAGTGACATCAAATGTGGCATTTGTAGTCGATAAAATGATTGGCTTGAGAAAATTGGATGAGATGAAGCTGCGCGAAGAAAGCGGTTATGAAAGTGTCTGTTTGAAAACACAGACCTATCAAGATGAAGAAAACCGTGTTTGGCATATGTTAGATTGCGACAAGCTGGTGCGTTCTAAAGAATTCGCAACACCTTATGTGGTATAAATGATTTTATATAAACTGTTTTGTAATTAATAAGCTAGTGAATTAAGGTTGTAAATTAAAAGGGATCAAAATGGCATTTAATATAAATGATATTCCAGCTAAAATTAAGAAAATGGTTGCTGGTCCAGCCGGCAGTGGCGCGGTTAGTGGCTCTGGCAGCCGCCGTCAAGTATACATTCCTATTTTAGGCCTGCTCATCTTCATTGGTCTGGCGTTCTATGTGATTGACCAAGTGCGAATAAATGGGCCTTTGTATCAACAGCTTAAGGCTAATGATGACCTTAGGGCTGATATTTTGCCTCCGCCATTATACACAGTGGATGCATTTGCGGCAGCGAACGCTGCATTTGTGGCAACATCAAACAACGAAACAGAACTGCGTGACAAAAAGCTAGCTGAGGTAAGCAAATCGGAAGCCGCATTTAAAACCAAAACTGAATATTGGAAGAAAAATATTCATACCGACACAATGAGCGGAGCGTTTCAGGAGGTAATTAAATCTAACGAAGACTTTTATCATATATATAACAAAGATTTTGTGCCAGCAATTAAGCTAGGGGCGATTGCTGGCGCTAAACCACTTGGTGATTTGACGAATGCCTACGAGGTAAACAAGTTGAGAGTGAACGCTTTGGTGGATGAACTTACGAAAGAATCAGCCAAAACTAATATTTCAAGTAGCTCCCTGATGAAAACTATTTTGATAGCGCTGGCATTATTAGGGTTGTTGATTTTGGCTTTGATTTGGTTTTTTGGAATGCGTCAAGCTAAAACCATTGACAGTGCGGTGATGATGTTGGAGAGCGACGGTCAACAAAACCAAATGGCAGTGTTGAACTTACTGGATGAAATGGGTGACTTGGCAGATGGAGACTTAACCGTGCGTGCTGAGGTGCGAGAAAACATTACTGGTGCGATTGCAGATTCAATTAACTACACCATTGATAGTTTACGCGACTTGGTAACAGGGATCAACCGTGCTTCCGAGCAAGTGAACACGGCGACTGGACAAGCGCAAGCCACATCTGTTTCGTTGTTGTCTGCTGCAGAAAAACAATCTTCGCAAATTACTGAGACGACTGAAGCGGTTAATAATATGACGCGTTCAATCTTACAGGTATCTACTAATGCCAGCCAGGCTTCACAAGTGGCGCAACGCTCATTACAAGCTGCTACGCAGGGTTCACAAGCAGTGCAAAACACCATCGCAGGTATGAATGGCATTCGTGAGCAGATTCAGGAAACCTCAAAACGTATTAAACGTTTGGGTGAAAGCTCACAAGAGATTGGTGAGATTGTGGAGCTGATTTCAGACATTACCGAGCAAACTAACATTCTGGCATTGAACGCGGCAATTCAGGCAGCGTCAGCCGGTGAAGCTGGACGAGGTTTTACGGTGGTTGCGGAAGAGGTGCAACGCTTGGCGGAACGATCTTCTGAGGCGACCAAACAGATTGGTGCGATTGTAAAAACCATTCAGACCGACACCCACAGTGCCGTTGCAGCGATGGAGAAAAGTACCGAGGGTGTGGTTGAAGGAGCCCGACTCTCTGATGCTGCGGGTAAGGCGCTAACCGAGATTGAAACCGTTTCTAATAGTTTGGCGCGCTTGATTCAATCGATTTCTACCGCTACCGAGGCTCAAACTCAAGTGGCTTCTACCGTGACTAAAAACATGCAGCAAATTCAGGAAATTACGTCGCAAACCACTGAAGGTACAAAACTGACGGCCGAATCTGTGGGGCAATTAACCAAACTGGCAGAAGAGTTACGCGACTCAGTGGCTGGTTTCAAGTTGGTTTAATTACAGACATTTGAAGATTGTCGGAGCATAAATAAGTGTCTGGAAATTTTGATAGCGGCTCATTAAGCTGGGTTAAAGACCAGATAAATCAGTTGCTTAACTCTGTACTGGAAAATGTAAATTCACTGCAGGGCAACATACATGACACTTCTCCAATGCGTTTTTCACAAACCAGTTTGTATCAAGCCTCTGGCGCGCTTGATATGGTGGGTTTGGAGGGCTGCAAACGCTTCTGCAGCGAGCTAGAAAAGTTAGCAGCAAAACTAGAGAAAAAGACCATCAATGCCACGCCGGAAATTATTGAGGCGTTCGCCAAAGCCGTAAAAGCATTGCAGTCTTATTTGCAAGAGTTACTCAATGGCTCACCAGATATACCTCTGCGTTTATATCATGTACTCAATCCTATTATGACAGCACAGGGAGAAACCCTTGAGGAAAGTGAACTTTTTTTCCCAGACACTACTTACAGTGCGCCAAAAGATATACCAAGCAAACAGTTAACGGATGCGGAATATCCCAATTTTATTGTTGAGCAGCGAATTGCCTATCAAAAATCGCTACTTAATTGGCTGCAAACCAAGCAATCTAACGCTATAGAAACTATGGCTGCGGCTGTAAGCAACGTAAGCCAGGCGCAACGAAATACCAGCAATAAAACCCTCTGGTGGGCTGCAAGCGCATTTGCCGAATCGTTAGAACAAAAAGAAATTGCCGAAAATCAGGGTGCAAAAAGGCTGTGTAGAAAATTGGATCAGGAATTGCGTTTGTTTGCAGATGGCGTGATCAAACCTCATAGTAATTTGCTGCGTGATATTTTGTATTACGTAGCAATAAGCGATGTTGATAAAGCAAGTGTACGCAAGGTAAAAGAAGTATTTGAGCTTGATCAATTCATTGATAAAAAATCATCTGCCAATTTAATCGGAAGCAGCATAGATGCGGATGAAACCGCACTGGTACAGCAACTCATTGATGAGTTGGAAAAATTACGAGAGTTATGGAATGAAATATCGGGTACTATCGATTTTACTAAGATAGATGTTAAAGATGGTCAGGCGCCTGTACATTTGGATAATGTATTAATTACCAAGTTCTCGGATACGTTAGCCGCTAGCCATGCGATTACACATAACTTAAGCCACACGCTACTTCTAGACATCTATTCGGTGTTGCAGCAAGCCAGCAATACTTTGCGGGATGATGCAAGCAAAGTAAACCACGCGGCTTTAATTGAAGTCGCCGCAGCGCTTAATCTAATCGAAAGCTCGCTTAAGAATTATCAGCATTTAGATTCAGACAGGATACAAAAATTACATTCAGAATTGTTACGTCTGGAGTCAATTTCGTCAGGTGAGATTTACGATAAACTTGAAGGAGATAGAGCGGGCGAGCTAGATCGCGACACGGTTAAGGCGGTAGTTACACATATTAAAGAATCATTCAAAATTGTTGAGCAGGCATTGGATAGCTACTTCCGTAATTCATCTGAGAAAGCTCCGTTATTACTTACTTTACAGCCACTTAAACAGGTTTTTGCGGTGTTTGACATGTTGGGGTTGCCTACGCCAGCAGCAATAGTGAATGCGAGTGTTAGCTTTATTAAGCATTTTCAGCAAAATAGTTATGTAGAAAATCAAGCGCATTTTGAGTTGGTGGCAGAGAGCTTAAGTATGATTGGCTTATATGCGGATGAAATGCCGAAAACGCGCGCGGAATCTGAGACGGCACTTGAAGGAACACTACAACGCCTAAAGGCGGCGCTTGCAGAGGCAGGCTTGGATAGGGTGTTCGAAGAAGAGTCTGCAATCAATAAGGAACCTTTCAAGACAAGCTTAGAGCCAGAGCCTGAAATTGTTGATAAAGTTATTGAAACAGCACCCACAGAAGTTGTTGTTTCGCCAGTTAAGGTGATTCCTGTTGATCTTGACATCACAACCGTGACTGATAAGGCATTTGACTCTGAACTGCTTGATATTTATCTTACTGAAGCAGAAGAGGTGTTGGCGCACATTGCACAAAACTGTCAGGCTTTGCGCGTGAACGCAACTGATCATGAGGCTTTGATTGAGGTAAGACGAAGTTTTCATACTTTAAAAGGTAGTGGTCGAACGGTAGGTTTAAGTGCTTTGGGCGAAATTGCTGGTAAAGTCGAGTACTTTTTAAATGGTGTTCTTGATAAAAAATCTACGTTAAACCCTCATCAAATTATTTCAATTGAGAAAATTTCAGCTGCATTCGCAGACTGGGCAGCAGAGTTACGCGCAAATAACCAAGTGGATGTGAACCTTGAGACCTGGTTTGCGTATATAGCGGAGCTTTCGAACCAAGGCGCGGATACAAGCAGCAAAGCAGGCACTAGAAAAACTGATGCACAGGTACTAATTGGCGGTACGCGCAAAATGAGTCGCGCGTTGTACGATATTTTCATCAACGAAAGTATGCAAAACATTACTGCGCTAGAGCAGGATGTTGCCAAACTTGCCGCAGATAGCAACTTGCGTCCATCAAAAGGTGCACAACACGCCAATCATACCTTGGCTAGTAACGCCTTAGCAGCAGGATTTTCACAGATGGGTGAGTTAAGCCGCGCTTTAGAAGATTGGCTAGATGAAATTAATACGATTTGGTCACCTCAACATTTAGAGCTTTACACTAACACGGTTAAATCTTTGGCTAGTATGTGGCAAAAAATTTCTGAACAACATAATCCACGTTCGGCAAATGCATTGATAAAAGTACTCAATTTAGCAACTCAACAGGCAATTCAGAATCAAGAATTGTCAGTTGAATTTACTGATCTGCCACCATTGGATGAAAAAATCGCGTTGGATACTCAGGAGGTTGAGAAAACGGCTATAGTACGGGATGTTGAAGGAGAATCAAACGTTGAAACGGTAAGTGATAGTGAAGTAAAACTCATTACCGAAGGCAAACCTTATCAAGCAAAAGGAGTTCTTGATGCTGCTCAGGTTGATCAAGAATTGCTCACTATTTTTATTGAAGAAGCGCGAGAGATTCTGCCAGAAATAGGCACAGAATTGCGTGCCTGGAGAGCAAGCCCCAATCAGACAGACCACCCCGATTCATTGCAACGTGCGTTGCACACACTAAAAGGAAGTGCCCGCATGGCGGGTCAGACTAAACTTGGCGATGCTGTACATATGCTTGAAGAGCATGTGATTCTCGCCCTCAAGCGTAAAAATGAGGTTATTGATTTCGACAACATGTTTGTTGAATTAGATAAAATTGGTGGCGACTTAGAAAAAATAATTGGTACTGCACCGGACGAAACAATCGGGCACATTAAGCTGGATGTTGTAGCCCCTTCTGGGCGTGCAACTGATAGAAAATCACAATTTCTTCGCATGCGTGCCGACACACTAGATAGATTGATCAATGATGCAGGTGAAATTTCAATTATTCGTTCACGTTTAGATAGGGAGTTGACCGGATTTAAGCAATCATTCAATGATTTGACAGAGAGTGTGACGCGTTTGCGTGCCTATTTGCGTGAGTTGGAGATTGAGGCGGAAACGCAATTGCAATCGCGCATGAGTATTTTGCAAGAAGCTAATGAGACTTTTGACCCACTTGAATTTGACCGATTCACTCGTTTGCAGGAGCTTACGCGGATGATTGCCGAAAGTGTAAATGACGTGGCGACCATTCAACATGGTTTGATTTCAAATCTAGATCAATCTGAAGCGGCACTACAACAGCAAAACCGCATGAATCGTGATTTGCAACAAAGCTTACTAGGTGCACGTATGCTGCCATTTAAGCAAATTACAGAGCGATTACAGCGAATTGTGCGGCAAACTGCACGCGAACTAAAGAAATCTGTTGATTTGGTAATTGATGGTGAAATGACTGAAATTGATCGTAGCGTACTAGACAAATTGGGTGCGCCAATCGAGCATTTGTTGCGCAATGCGGTGGCACATGGTATAGAGTCTCCATCTGAACGCAGTAAACTAGGTAAGTATGATAGAGGCACAATTATGCTGAAAGTCTGTCAAGAAAATGACGAAATTAACATAATTGTTAGCGATGATGGTGCAGGCATTAATCTACAGCGTATTAAAGAGAAAGCGATTCAAAGCAATTTGTTAGATGAAAACGCAGACGTGAGTGAGCAGGCCTTGATGTCACTTATCTTTGAAAGTGGATTCTCTACATCTGAAAAAGTTTCACAAATATCAGGTCGGGGAGTTGGATTGGACGTGGTACGTAATGATGTGAGTGGTCTAGGTGGACGTGTAGATTTGAATAGTGAACCAGGCAAAGGCACCACTTTCAATGTGCACTTGCCGGTAACACTTTCGGTAACTCAAGTATTGGTAGTGCGCTCAGGCAACGAAGTTTATGCTTTGCCGGTAGCCATGATTGAACAAGCGCAGAAAATTAAGCGCTTGGATTTAATTAACGCCTATAAGGCTGGCGAAATTAAATGGGCTGATAAGCAATATCCGCTACATTATTTATCTAAGTTATTGGATCGTCAAGAACATCAGCCTGAAGACCACGCCTATGTTTCGGTGCTATTGTTACGCAGTGCGGCACATAACATTGCATTGCATGTTGATGAAGTCATTGGTAATCAAGAGGCGGTGATGAAGCCAATTGGTGCGCAGTTGGCGCGTGTGCCAGGTATTGTTGGAGCAACGGTTGCAGGAGATGGCAGCATCGTGCTGATTATCAATCCTGTGCAATTGGCTAATCGTGAAGATTTGGCGGTAGGCAGCGTCATTGTGAAAACCGTTAAGACTAAAGCGCCAAAGATTATTGCTAAACGTCGTATATTGGTGGTGGATGATTCGCTTACTATGCGCAAGGTATTGAGTCGATTGCTTGAACGTGAAGGCTTTGAGGTGTTGGTGGCTAAAGATGGTATGGATGCGATGCAGTTGCTGCAGGAAACAACACCAGATGTGATTTTAACCGACATTGAAATGCCTCGTATGGATGGTTTTGGTTTAGCACGTAACGTTCGTGACGACGCACGTACTGCAAATACGCCTTTGATTATGATTAGTTCGCGTACTGCAGATAAGCACCAAAACTTGGCTAAAGAAATAGGCGTAGATGCTTTCTTTGGTAAGCCTGTACAAGATGATGATTTAATTAGTAAAGTCAATGAATTGCTTGCCTCCAAGCGAGTTTTTCATTAAAAATGAATAAAATATCCGCAAAATTTAGGTGGTTTTTTTAGTCATAAGACACCATTTTTTTTGCATGCAGGTAAAATAGTCGCATGCAAGGTTCCGCTCAAAAATCTGAAATAATTAATCCGCAGTTTATTCATTTGCGTTGTCACAGCGAATATTCGATTGTCGATGGCATTGTACGTATTAATGATTATATTGAAGCGGCAAATAATGACGCCATGCCTGCGGTGGCGCTCACAGATTTAAGCAACTTGTTTGGCGCGATTAAGTTTTATAAAGCGGCGCGAGAACACGGGATTAAACCAATTATAGGTTGCGAGCTTTGGCTAGAAAATACTAAAAATCGAGATCAAGCATACCGTTTATTATTGTTGGTACAAACAAATGACGGTTATCTCAAGCTTTGCCAGCTTATCAGCAAAGCCTATCTTGAAAATCAATATAGAGGTCGCGCTGAGATTAAGCAGGCGTGGCTAGAAGACTCTGAAGGTTTGCTTTTAATCTCCGGCAATGCTCAAAGCGATATTGGGGTTGCGCTTATTGCGGGCAATACCAATTTAGCTACTCAGCTAGCAGTTACTTGGTCACAATTGTTTCCAAACCGCTTTTATATTGAGTTGCAACGAACTGCTGAAAATAAAGATAATCATGCACAGGAAGATTTAATAAACAATGTATTAGTCTTAGCCAGTCAGTATGACTTACCGGTGGTCGCTACGCACCCAATACAATTTATCAGTCCAGATGATTTTAAAGCGCATGAGGCACGCACCTGCATTGCCGAAGGCTATATGTTAGCAGATTCGCGCCGCCCCAAAAATTTTACGATTGAGCAATATTTCAAATCGCAGTCGCAAATGTGTGAATTATTCGCAGATATTCCAGAAGCGCTTGCTAATTCGGTTGAAATTGCAAAACGCTGTAACTTAACTATTACCCTGGGCAAGAATTATCTGCCCAATTTTCCTACGCCTAATCATGAAAGTCTCGACACCTATCTCGTCCAGCAATCGCAAATCGGTTTAGATAACCGCTTGCAGACGTTGTACCAGAATGCAGAAATGCGTGAAGCAAAGCGAAGGGTATATGTGGACAGACTTGAGTTCGAATGCAAAATTATTAACCAGATGGGTTTTGCAGGTTACTTTTTGATTGTGGCCGATTTTATCAATTGGGCTAAACATAACGGTGTGCCTGTCGGACCGGGACGTGGTTCTGGTGCAGGTTCTTTGGTAGCTTACAGTCTTAATATTACAGACCTGGATCCACTTCAGTACAATCTCCTTTTCGAGCGCTTTTTAAATCCAGATCGCGTTTCCATGCCTGATTTTGACATTGATTTTTGCATGGATGGACGTGATCGTGTGATTGATTATGTAAAAAATAAATATGGCTTAGATTCGGTTTCGCAAATTGCCACTTTCGGTACTATGGCTGCAAAGGCGGTTATTCGCGATGTAGGGCGTGTGTTGGATTTGCCTTTTAACTTTGTTGATGGCATCGCAAAATTGATTCCGCTTGAATTGGGTATTACCTTAAGTACTGCACTGGAAAAGGAGCCACAATTACAGGAAAGAAGAGGAGCTGAAGAAGAAGTGGCCGAACTACTGGAGCTGGCTTTGCGGCTGGAAGGCTTGGTACGTAATGTCGGCATGCACGCTGGTGGCGTACTGATTAGTCCAGGCAAGATTTCTGATTTTTCACCGATATATTGTCAGGCTGATGGTGGTAGCTTGGTGAGTCAATACGATAAAGATGATGTAGAAGCCGTTGGTTTAGTGAAGTTCGACTTTTTAGGCTTGCGTACGCTGACCATTCTAGAGTTGGCATTAGTCAATGCCAATAAACAACGCATCGCCGAAGGCCAGCTCCCGCTTGCATTTGCAACTTTACCCTTAAACGATAAAGCTACCTATAAGTTACTTAAATCCGCAAATACCACGGCCGTATTCCAGCTGGAATCGCGTGGTATGAAAGATATGCTCAAGCAAGCATTACCGGATTGCTTCGAGGATATTATTGCTTTGGTGGCTCTGTACCGTCCGGGCCCAATGGATTTGATTCCTGACTTCTGTCGCCGTAAGCATGGTAAACAACGTGTTGAGTATCCTCATCCAGCGACTGAATCCATTCTTAAAGAAACTTATGGTATTGCAGTGTATCAAGAGCAGGTGATGCAAATCGCACAAGTGGTTGCGGGCTATAGTCTAGGCGCCGCAGATTTATTACGTCGCGCTATGGGTAAAAAGAAACCTGAAGAGATGGTGGCACAGCGTGCGATTTTTACAGAAGGCGCACTTAAAAATGGGCTCAATGAGCGTCAGGCGCGCGAGTTGTTTGATTTGCTCGAGAAGTTTGCAGGCTATGGATTTAATAAATCACATGCGGCAGCCTATGCATTGGTAGCGTATCAAACCGCCTATTTAAAGGCACATTATCCTGCAGCTTTTTTGGCTTCCACCATGTCGGCGGACATGAACAACACCGATAATATTCATCTGTTTTTTGATGATTGTGCGCCGAACAAAGTCGAGGTGCTGCCGCCTGATATTAACCAAAGTGGCTATCGGTTTGAACCTCTTAATAACAGCCAGATTTTGTATGGACTTGGCGCGGTAAAAGGCACAGGATTAGCAGCGATCGAGGTGATTTTAGCGGCACGCGAACAAGATGGCCCATTTAAAAATCTGTTTGATTTTTGCGCTCGTTTGGATTTGCGCAAAGTGAATCGTCGTGTGATTGAATCGCTCATCCGTGTTGGCGCATTTGATAAGCTAGAGCCGAACCGTGCTGCATTGTTGGCAGGTGTTAGTATGGCAATTGCAGCGGCTGAACAAGCCAATAGCCACGCAGGTCAAGATAGTTTGTTTGGTGGCGTATGCGAGATTAAACATGAACTACCGAATATTTCTTCTTGGTCGCCAGAACAAGCGTTGATAGAAGAAAAGGCTGCTTTAGGCTTTTATCTAAGCGGACATCCATTTTTGAATTCGAAAGAGGACATTAGTCAATTTGTACGGGGCTCATTAGCCGATTTGGTGCCGCAAGAGCCGCCTAAATTAATGGCAGGCATTGTGGCGGGGGTGCGCATCCGCATGACTCAACGCGGGAAGATGGCGATTGTGACGATTGATGATGCAGTTGCTAGGGTGGATGTGGTAGTCGGTAGCGAGTTGCTAAATCAATACGCTAATTTGATAAAAGAAGACCAACTATTGGTGATAGAAGGTCGCGTGAGCCATGATGAGTTTTCAGGTGGCAATCGTGTCAATGCACGCAAGCTGTACGATTTAGCCTCTGCTCGAAGCGCTTATGCCAGCATGCTGAAAATCTCCTGTAACGGGCAATCGGATGCTGCAAGACTCACTACCATATTAAGCCCTTATCGTAAAAAAACTGCAGAATCTGATAAAAAATTATGTCCAGTTAAAATCGAATATCATAATAGCCAAGGCCAAGCCAGCCTAATGTTGGGTGATGCATGGCGCGTAGAGTTGCAGGATGAGTTATTACAAAATCTTCATGCATGGCTTTCAAAAGAAAATGTAAAAATCCTTTATAATTAGCATAGTTTGTATTTAAGGCACTACACGATATGAAAGTAAGCTATTTAGATTTTGAGCAAGGCATCGCGGACCTGGAAAATCGTATTGATGCACTACAGGTGTCGCATGACGATCATGATGATTTGGATATTTCCAAAGAGCTTGAGCAATTGCAGAAAAAAAATAAAAAACTGCTCGAAGATACATATAAAAACTTAAGTGCATGGCAAATATCGCAAGTAGCACGCCATCCGCAACGTCCTTATACGCTTGATTACATCAAAAACTTGTTTACAGATTTTGAAGAATTACATGGTGACCGTGCCTATGCAGATGACCCGGCGATTGTGGGTGGTATTGCACGCTTTGAAGGCATGCCAGTGATGGTGATAGGTCATCAAAAGGGCCGTGATGTAAAAGAGCGCCAATACCGTAATTTCGGTATGCCGCGCCCAGAAGGTTATCGCAAGGCCTTACGTTTGTTTCGTTTAGCAGAAAAATTCGGCTTGCCAATTATTACTCTTATTGATACACCTGGTGCTTATCCTGGCATTGGTGCTGAGGAGCGCGGTCAATCCGAGGCCATCGCAAGAAACTTATATGTGATGAGTGAATTAAAAACGCCTATTCTTGGTGTGATAATTGGCGAAGGTGGCTCTGGTGGCGCTTTGGCACTGGGGGTGGTGGATCAGTTGCTGATGCTGCAATATTCCACTTACTCGGTTATTTCGCCAGAAGGCTGCGCATCGATATTATGGAAAAGCGCCACTAAAGCACCAGAGGCCGCAGAAACATTGGCTATTACTGCAGACCGTTTGAAAGTTTTAGGTTTAGTGGATGTGATAGTGAGCGAGCCGTTAGGTGGAGCACATCGTGATGTAGATACCACCATGCAATCGCTGCGTCGCACCTTAAAAACTGAGCTTGCTACGTTACAAAAGAAAAGCACCGATAAGCTATTGGCGGCGCGCTATGAGCGGTTGATGGGTTATGGCAAGTTCAAAGAAACTGCCGGTCAGTAAAACTCTTACGCATCAACTTAAAAGTTTTTTAGTTGATGTATTCAAGCAAAAAAATCTAACCAATCCCAAGTTGGTTGTTGCTTTCAGCGGCGGTTTAGATTCTGTTGTTTTACTTCACCTTCTCGTTGAATGTCAAAAAAACATCTCTTTTCAATTACAGGCGCAACATGTGCACCATGGCTTAAGCCCCAATGCGGATGCTTGGGCTGATTTTTGCCAAAATGTTTGCACAAAACTTAAAGTCCCACTCACCATTTCAAAGGTTAAGGTAAATAAAAACAGTGGCTTAGGCATAGAAGCTGCAGCGCGTGAGGAACGTTACAAAGCGCTACTTGCCGCAGATGTGGATTTTATTTGTTTGGCACATCATCAAGACGATCAAGCAGAAACTTTGTTGTTGCAACTCGCCCGTGGTGCTGGAGTGAAGGGACTTGCTGGCATGTCCGCAGCTAATAAGAAACTGCTGCGTCCTTTGTTGAATATTCCTAGAGTTGCTTTAGAGCTTTACGCAAAGCAACATCAACTCGCTTGGATTGAAGATGAAAGTAATGTAGATACCCTCTTCGATAGAAATTTTATGCGTCATGAGGTTTTACCAATTTTAGCTAAACAATATCCAGCTATTAAGCAAACCATCAGCCGTGCCGCTCAACACATGGCAGAGGCAAGCGAGTTGTTAGATGAATTAGCTACTTTAGATATTGCGTCATGTGTAAATAGCCTTGATTCAGAAAATCAGACAATATATAGACAGATAAATTTGCAACAGTTGCGACAGTTAAGCGCGCTGCGCATCAATAATGCGTTGCGCTGGTGGTTGGTACAGCATGGTTTAGAGCTACCCAGTCGGGCTCAATTGCAGCAAATCACACAGCAATTGATGCATGCAAAAGCAGATGCAGCTATTAACATTAAAGTGCATCAAAACTTCACTTTACAGCGTTATCATGGTCGTGCTTACTTGGTGGAAAACATGCCCAGCTTGGCTGAGGACATACAGTTGCAATGGCGCGGTGAAGATGTAATGACTTTGCCTGACCAATCTAAGCTGATGTTTAGCAAAAAGCTGGGGGAGGGTATTGCTATGCGTCATCTGGAAACTAAAAAGCTTAAGATTCAATATCGTCAAGGCGGTGAAACCATTAAGCCAGTAGAGAACAGGCCAACCCGCCGTTTAAATGCATTACTTCAGGTCGCGAACATACCGCCTTGGTTGCGCGCGAGATTACCTTTACTTTTTATAGATGCAGATTTAGTGTTGTTGCCAGACATTGCTGTCGATGTTCGATTTAAATCCAAGCCAAATGAAACTGGTTTGCAAGTTCACTGGCAATTTAACTAGCAATTTTTTATGTAAACTGGTTGTAATTAGCCATATTGTTGGTTGTTTATAACCAAAATTTATGTTTATAATTGTATTCCTGCTCATCAGTTAAAGTATTACCATTTGATTTAATTGGTTATTTTAAAAATTTAAAGTTTAGGAACGGCTTTTGCATAATCATAAAAGGTGTAATCAATAATTATTAGGAAAAATTATGCCAAACTCATTTCAGCGGAAACTGCCAAGAGGCAAACTCATCACAATCGCAATTCTGGCGGCCTACGTTACCCCATTGTTGGCTGAAAATAAGGCAGAAGTGCTTGAGACACAGACCATTGAAGTAGTGGGTACAACGCCATTGCCCAGCATCGGCACGCCAATCAATCAAGTACCCTCTAACGTACAAACGGGTACATCAAAAGACATTGATCAGCAACAGTCTCTTAACTTGGGTGAATTTCTAGATAGTAATCTTGGTTCGGTCAATACCAGCAATAGTGTGGGTAACCCTTATCAAATGGATGTTTCGTATCGCGGGTTTACTGCATCACCTATATTGGGTTCACCAGTAGGGATGTCGGTGTATCTGGATGGTGTGCGCATCAACGAACCTTTTGGTGACATTGTGAACTGGGATTTGATTCCAACTAATGCCATTGCCAATATCAATCTCATACCAGGCTCCAATCCATTGTTTGGCCTAAATACATTAGGTGGAGCACTGTCTGTACATACTAAATCCGGAACTGAGTTCCCGGGCATTTCCGCTACGGCTTCAGGCGGTTCATGGGGTCGCAGGGAGTTTGAGTTTGAAGCAGGCGGCGCAGATAAAGACAAAAGTATCGATTACTTTTTAGCGGGTAATTTCTTTAAAGAAGATGGCTGGCGAGATCATTCAAGCAGCGAGGTCAATCAAATATTCGGAAAGATAGGCTGGCAAAACGATACCAGTGACTTGGATTTGTCAGTCGCTTTGGCTGACAATACTATGGAAGGCACACAATCATTGCCACTTTCTATGCTGAGTAATCCTAAACAGGCTTACACATGGCCTGATTCAATCGAAAATAAACTGGCCATGATTACTTTGAAAGGCAGCCATTTCGTCACGGATGATAAGTTAATTGCAGGTAATGTTTATTACCGAAAGAGTGATGCTAACAGCTTTAATAGCAATGCGCAGTCGCTAATTGATGCAAGCAATGTAACCTCAAAAACCAATCAGGACGGCTATGGTGGCTCAATGCAATTTAGTTTACTTGCTGATTTAGCGGGCCATAAAAATCAGTTTACGGTAGGAGGCTCGGCTGATTTTTCCCGTGTAACTTATAACCAGGATACATTATTAGCAAATTTGATAGGAACACAGACTATTACAGATCCTTCAAATACCCCGCAGGGCAATGTAAGGTTAAAATCACGAAGTGATTATTATGGCTTATATGCCACCGATAATTTCTCGTTTACCGATCAATGGAACATGACCTTATCAGGTCGTTACAACGTTGCAAAAGTAGATTTATCGGGTAGTAGTGATCCGGATGGTACTGGTACCAATATTGGTAGCTTAAATGGTAATCACGAGTTCAAACGCTTTAATCCGGCCATCGGTTTTAACTATAATCCTTCAAAAAATCTTGGGTTTTATGCGGGTTATGATGAGGGTATGCGGGCACCAACCCCGGTAGAGCTTTCCTGTGCTGATTCTACACGGCCATGTTCATTACCAACAGGCTTTAACTCAGATCCAAACCTAGCGATGGTGGTTGCCAAGACTTGGGAAGGCGGCGTGCGCGGTAAACTATCACAGGATGTAAGCTGGAATGCAGGCATCTATAATACAATAACTAGTAATGATATTCAGTTTATATCCACTGGTGGCGCTGTCCCAGTTGGCTATTTTCAGAATGTGGGTGAAACCCAACGCAGAGGACTTGAGCTTGGCTTGAATGGGAAGTTTGATAAGCTGACTTTAGCTGTCAATTATGGCTTTGTGGATGCAACCTACCAATCTGATTTTTTAGCAGGCTCCCCCTCAAATAGCGTAGCGATTGCAAATGGAAGTTCTAGTATAAATGTCGTAAAAGGCAATAGAATTCCTAGTGTTGCAAGACAAACCCTTAAACTTAGGGCGGCTTACGATATTACGCCTGCATGGAATGTTGGCAGTAATATTATTGTTGCGGCTGGCCAATACGCGCATGGTGATGAGAATAACCAGGATGTGAACGGCAAGGTACCTGGTTATTCGGTGGTTAATTTGGATTCGTATTACACCATTAATCAAAACTGGAAAGTGTTTGCCAAGGTCAATAATGTGTTTGATAGGGATTACGCTACCTTTGGTCAACTGGGTCAGAATATCTATACTGGAAATGATGAGCAATTTCGTACGCCAGCTGCTCCAAGAGCAGCTTGGATTGGAGTAACTTTTGATTTTGGTCGCCCTAAAAATAGTGCTGCAGCGATAGATAAGGATTAAAGGCCAACTTTGTTCGCACAACAGGTTCATTCGGAGTCAAAAATACATCTACTTAAACAATCAAAAAAAATATTGATTGTGGAAGATGAGGTACTGTTTGCTCGTGCAGTGTTAAAGCAACTGCAAAAAGTCGGATTTGAGTGCGAGCATGCCGAGTGCCTGCAAGATGGGCGCGCAATCGCCAAGCAATTTCAGCCTGATTTTGTATTGCTTGATATGCGTCTGCCCGATGGCAACGGGCTGGATTTATTGCCTGACCTGGTTGCTAGCGGCATTACGGTGATTGTGATGACTGCTTATGGTGATATTAGCGATGCGGTAAGTGCCATCAAGCAGGGTGCCAATGACTACCTTAAAAAGCCAATTGATTTAGATGAGTTGTTACTGATTGTACGGAAGAATGAAAAAACGGCCGAACTCAAAGCCAGCTTAGATTATTCGCGCCAGCGCAATTCTTATATAGTGGAGAGTTCAAGTTTAATTGGCGAAAGTCCTGCAATTCAAGGCATTCGCTTGCAGATTACACGCATTGCACAATTGAGCAGCTTAATAGATATAACGCCTCCCACAGTGCTGATTACAGGCGAGACTGGCACTGGTAAAGATGTGGCGGCACGTTTGTTACATACTTCCAGTAGCAATAGGGACAAACCGTTTGTGCATGTAGATTGCGCATCATTGCCAGCTGATTTGATTGAAAGCGAATTGTTCGGTCATGAAAAGGGTGCGTTTACAGGTGCAATAAATGCACGTCCAGGATTGATTGAGGCGGCAGAAGACGGTACCTTGTTTCTGGATGAAATTGGAGAATTGCCACTTACCTTGCAAGCTAAGCTATTGAGTGTACTTGAGCGTCGAAAAGTGCGCCGTTTGGGTTCTACTAAAGAACGCGATGTACCAGCACGCATTATTGCGGCGACTAATCGTGAATTGCATGGAATGGTAAATGCTGGGAAATTTCGTTCAGATTTATACTATCGTTTGAACGTGATGACGATTTCACTTGCACCCCTACGTGAGCGTATAGATGATGTGTTGTTGTTGGCAAAACACTTTATCTGCGTTTCAGATAAGCGTTACGGCCTAAAAAAACATACACTTAGCACAACTGCAATTGAGAAGATGTTGCATTACAGCTGGCCAGGTAATGTGCGTGAATTACGGCATCAGATTAGTCGGGCCGTGTTATTAAGTAATCAGACGCAAATTACTGCGGCTGATTTAGCCCTGCCTCCAAATAAGCCGGAGCAGGATGAATCAAAACACCAAGTGCAACTCACATTGGATGCCGCAGAAAAACATATGCTGTTAAGTGCTCTAGAAGCTTCGCACAACAATGTATCAGAAGCCGCGCGCCAGCTTGGAATCACGCGTATGACCATGCGCTATCGTATGGATAAGCATGGCATCAATCTAGTCTAAGCGCGTTTTTTCGGCACATTGTGGCATTGCGCAGTGCATACTTTTTTTACAACTCCCTTAATATCTTACATTTACGCTTTATGGGCCTGCACTGCATTCGATAAAATACGTTTTGGTTTTTATCACCAGGTACGCACATGGTATTATTCTAGATATTCAGAATCTGGAGTCTCTAATGCAAATCGGCACACCACTCACCTCTTCCGCCACCAAAGTCATGTTGCTTGGCAGCGGCGAACTGGGCAAGGAAGTCATTATTGCGCTGCAACGTTTTGGGGTTGAAGTGATTGCTGTTGATCGTTATGAAAATGCGCCAGGTCATCAAGTAGCACATCGCGCTTACACCATCGATATGACCGATGCTGTAGCGCTAAAGGCATTGGTAGCTAAAGAAAAACCGCATCTAATCGTGCCGGAAATTGAAGCGTTGAATACGGATGCGTTAGCTGATATTGAGCGTGAAGGCTTAGCCACAGTTATTCCAACAGTTAAAGCTGTGCAACTCACTATGAACCGTGAGGGCATTCGCCGCTTAGCCGCAGAGGAGCTTAACTTGCCCACTTCGCCTTACGCTTTCGCACATAACTGCGTTGCACTTCAAGCCAGTATCGACGCGGGGATTGGCTACCCATGTTTTATCAAGCCAACCATGTCATCATCCGGCAAAGGCCAATCGCGCGTAACAGAAAAATCTCAGGTACAAGCGGCTTGGGATTATGCAGCAACAGGTGGACGTGTGAATCAAGGCGTGGTGATTGTCGAAGGCCAGATTGACTTTGATTATGAAATTACGCTCCTTACCGTGAGAGCTAAAAATACAGAGGGTGAGATCCAAACTTATTTTTGTGAACCTATCGGCCACGTGCAAAAAAGCGGCGATTATGTCGAAAGCTGGCAACCGCAGATGATGACAGCCAATGCCCTAAAAGCCGCGCAGAACATTGCCAAGACCATTACCGATAGCTTGGGCGGTGTAGGTTTGTTTGGCGTAGAGTTATTCGTAAGTGGTGATGATGTGTGGTTTTCTGAAGTCAGCCCACGCCCGCATGATACGGGTATGGTAACGATGTGTAGTCAGCGTTTGAGTGAATTTGAATTACATGCGCGCGCGATTTTAGGGTTGCCTGTGGATGTAAGTATGACCAATGCAGGGGCTAGTGCTGTGATTTATGGTGGAATCGAATGCAAGAACCTAAAATACGATGGCCTAGAAGCCGCCTTGGCTGTGCCTTGCAGTGATGTTAGATTGTTTGGAAAACCTCAATCTTTTGTAAAACGCCGAATGGGGGTAGCGCTGGCAACAGGCAAAGATACCGATGAAGCGAGAACGCGCGCGAAATTGGCTGCTAGCTTAGTAAAAACCAGTTACTAAGGTCAAGATGATGCTGGATAAGATAGAAGAAGTGGGTGACAGTAAATCTACATTTTTTGAGTTGCTGGGCGGCGAGCAAGGTGGAACAGAAAGAATCCGTTCGCTGGTAGAAACCTTTTATGATGTGATGGATAGAGATCCAAGAGCTAAGGGAATCCGTGCCATGCACCAATCAGACTTAGCCAGTGCACGTGAGAAACTGTTTATGTTTTTAACGGGTTGGACCGGCGGGCCACAGCTTTACATAGAGCGATATGGACACCCTATGTTACGACGCAGGCACATGCCATTCTCTATCGGTGAAAGTGAGCGTGACCAATGGATGTATTGCATGATAAAAGCCATGCAGGTATTAAATTTTGAAGAAAGCTTAATGATTAAACTTGTTGAGCAGTTATACGGTGTAGCCGATTTCATGCGTAATCGGGCTGAGTAAGATACCAAAAGTTCTAAATCTTATTGCTAGTTGCTATTGATTCAATTTATGCTGGAACACACTAGCTAGTAAATGCGTATTGAGATGTAATGGCCCGAATGGGTACAACAAGTTTCGCGCATTCCACCCGATTTTGTCATTTTAGATATACAATTGCCAGATATAAATGGATTAGAGGTGCTAAAACGCATCCACTCAGGTTCAATAGGCATAGCATCCCTGTTATTGCAATGACGTCATTTGTCATGTCTGGCGATAATGAAAAATAATTAGCTGCCGACTGAACTGCATATATAGAAAAACCGATTGACTCCAAGTCGGTGATTGGGCATGTAAAAGAAGAGATTAGTCGAGATAATAAATAATGAAAATTTTAATTGCCGAAGACGACGAAAACTCAAGACAATTGTTAGAAAACCTATTGTCTGCTGAAGGTTATGAAATTGTTAGCGTTAACAATGGGTTAAAAGCTTTGGCGTATCTACAAAAGGAGATGGTGGATTTAATTATTTCAGATATTCTAATGCCAGAAATGGATGGCTATGGCTTATGTAGAGCGGTGAAGCAAAACCAATCTCTAAAAAAAATCCCTTTTATTTTTTATACAGCCACTTATACTTCGGCCCAAGATGAGCGTTTTGCAATCTCACTAGGCGCAAATAAATTTTTAATCAAACCAATGGAAATGTCAGCATTACAAAAAATTATTGCCGGGATGAATAGGCTAGACAAAAAATCAGGATTGCCTAAAAATAAAAGTTTAAACCGTGTCATTCCATTAAAGCTTGATAAGTTACTCGCTGGCCGTGGGCTTTCCAAGCCAGATAAAAATTTCCTCGTGCTGGACGATGAAACGCAAACAGTAATAGAGGGCCAAGAAATACAAAAATTGATAGTGAGTGAAGAAGTACAAAAGTCGGCCGAGAGTGTGGAAATAGATAAGTTGCCATTGAATGATACACGCTATAAAGATTTTGCCGAAGCTTCAGCTGATTGGTTCTGGGAGTCAGATGACAAGCTGGTAGTTAACGCAGTTATAGACGGTCCAGCGAGCCTAAATTATTATAGTTTGGCTGATTTGGCAGAATCTTGCCATAGTCATAGTTCTAACGAAATGCTCAAAATTTTGCAAGAGCACAAACGCTTTACCGATTTTGTGGTCCATTTTACCGATGAGCAGGGCAAGTTGGTGTATTTGCGCGTTTCTGGTAAGCCGATATTTGATAATAACGGCAATTTTTCTGGATATCGCGGTGCTGGTCGTGATGTGAGTGAAATGGTAGCAATGAATCGTCGTGTAGAGTTCTTAGCATCGCATGACGAATTAACTGGTTTGCCAAATCGTAACCTGTTTAGGCAGCGTCTAGAGCACGCTATTGCAAAGGCTGCCCGTACTGGGCAGCAGGTTCTATTACTGTTTTTTGATTTGGATCACTTTAAGTTGGTAAACGATACGCTTGGACATGAGGCGGGTGATCAATTGTTGATGATGGCGACCAAGCGGATTTCTGAAAAAGTTCGTGCTACGGATGTATTATGCAGGCTGGGTGGAGATGAATTTGTGATGGTTATGGAAGGGGCCTCTCCACAAGATGGTCATCGTTTGGTGCGGGATATTATTTCTGCATTTTCCACACCTTTTGAAATTTTAAAACAACGCGTATATTGTACAACGAGTATTGGCATAAGCGTGTACCCAGATGACACGCAAGATCCACAAACCTTGGTTGTATATGCAGATTTGGCGATGTACCGTGCTAAACAAAATGGCCGAAACGATTTCGAGTTTTATACCAGCAATCTTAATTTTATCGCACACCAATGGCTGGATATGGAAAATGGTATTCGCCATGCTTTGACGGATAATCAATTTTTTGTGGTATTTCAGCCGCAGCTTGAAAATGAAAAAAATCAATTAATTGGTATGGAGGCTTTGCTCAGGTGGCGACATCCTGAACGAGGGCTAATTCCACCCTTGGAATTTATTAAAATCGCCGAGCAGTCGTCCCTTATAAACCAGATCGGCGAGTGGGTGCTGGATGCAGCATGTAAGCAAGTGAGAGTTTGGTTAGATGAAGGTTTCCAAGTGCCGCGTGTTTCGGTCAATATTTCTGCACGTCATTTACGTTCAGATACTTTACCCAAAATGCTAAACACCATTCCAGCTAGTTACGGCATTTCTCCTGAAATGATGTGCATTGAAATTACTGAACATGCTTTGTTAGAAGAAGGCGATGCTATCAGGAAAAACTTGCGTCATATAAAAGACGCTGGATTCAGTATCTCATTGGATGACTTTGGCGTTGGTCATTCCTCGCTGGTAAATCTTAAGCGATGGGCTGTGGATGAGGTCAAAATACACCGTTCCTTTGTAGATAACATAGTGAATAGCGCAGAAAATCGCGTTATTGTGAAGGCGATTGTGGCGCTAAGCGACGCTATTGGTTTGCATCTGATAGGTGAGGGTGTAGAAAATCAATTACAAGTGGATATACTATCCGAAAGCGGCTGTAAGAATGTGCAAGGCTATTTTTACTCTCCCCCGATTGAAGGCAAAGAGATGGAAGCCTGGTTAAAAAGGTAGGGCTTAAAAATATTTAAACTATTTACTTATCAATAAACCACCTAACAAAGCAGCTATAGGCACTTTTTGTGTTCTATTGGAGGTATTTAATGCTTTATTGCTGTTGTTTGTATTCGGTTCATAAGGCTTGTCAAACCAAGGGTCTGCAGAGGGTTTTCGCATTGGTTGACGTAATTTAGTGGAGTGTTTTGCTCTATTTGATTCGAGCGCGCCTTCATTTTTATTAGCAGCATTTCCAGTTGTAGAGTGTTGTCTGGTTTTAGAAGTAGCAGTTTTTACATCGGCTATTTCTTTATCAAGTGTACGTTTAATTAGCTTTTCTATGTCTGCAAGATACTTTTCTTCGTCTTCGCACACTAATGAAATGGCAACACCACTAGCACCTGCACGCCCAGTTCGGCCGATTCGGTGCACATAATCTTCTGGTGCACTAGGTATTTCGTAGTTAATCACCATTGGCAAGTCACTGATATCCAAGCCACGCGCAGCCACGTCGGTGGCAACTAGCGCAGTAATTTTACCGGCTTTAAATGCATCTAAAGCTTCTAAGCGCTCTTTTTGGCTTTTATCACCATGAATCGCATCGGCAGCAATGCCTTCTTTTTGCAGGGTGCGACTTAGGCGGCTGGCAGTAATTTTAGTTTTAGTAAAGATAATGACTTGCTTATTATCTTCAGCTTTTAGTAATTGGGTTAACAAAGCTTGCTTCTTAGTTTGCTCAACCAAATACACTTTTTGTGTGACATTTTCGGCAGTTGCGTTACTACGTGCTACTTCTATCAGTGTCGGGTTGGTTAAAAAATCATCCGCTAATTTCTTGATTTCATTAGAAAATGTCGCGGAGAACATCAAGTTTTGCCGTTGTTTTGGTAGCAAAGCCAAAATGCGTTTTAAATCAGGCATAAAGCCCATGTCTAGCATTCTATCGGCTTCGTCCAATACCAAAATTTTCACTTGGCCAAGATTAAGCGTTTTTTGCTCAACATGGTCTAGCAAGCGACCAGGCGTTGCAACTAAAATCTCAACTCCAGTTTTTAGGTGCGGTGTTTGCGTTTTAATATCTACACCACCAAATACGACCAAACTTTTCAACGGAGTATGTTTGGCGTAAACCTTAATACTTTCTTCAACCTGAATCGCCAATTCACGCGTAGGCGTTAGAACCAGCGCGCGTATCGGATGCTTGGCTGGCGAGGTGCTGCTACTTGCAAATGGCAATAATTTTTGCAAAATGGGCAGTGCGAACGCCGCCGTTTTACCCGTGCCAGTTTGTGCGCCAGCCATTAAATCCTCGCCTTGTAAGGCTAACGGAATCGCCTTGGATTGTATTGGCGTTGGCGTGGTGTAGCCAGTATCAACAATGGCTTTTAGCAGTGCAGGTGCCAAGCCAAGCGATTCAAAATTTACTTTTTCTGGCGATTCTAAAACTTCAGTAGTATTTGTACTCATGTTGATTTATGCAAAACTACGTGGACGACGGGGTGTGCTATCACCGCCATTGCGTGTGCTGGAGCTAGGGCCAGAACGGTTAGGGCGGTCACCCCCATTGCGTGGACGAGGATTGCCAAACTTTTCGCCCGTATTTGTTTTTGTATAGTCTGTACGTGCTGAGTCTGAACGTGGCGTAGATCGACTGCTTTCAGAATGACCAGGGCGTGAACCAAAGCCACCTTCAGGCTTACGTGCGTGTGGTTTTGGTGCAGAAACTCTGTCAATATTACTCCTCCCACCAAAGCCTTTGCTTAATTCACGTGCAAATTGCATGTCAGTATCCTTAGTATAGCTACGGCTGTTGCCATTCACTTCGCTTGAGCCTTCTCGCGGTTGGCGATTACCAGTTGATTCGTTGCTGCCAAAACGCTCACGATTTGGCGCATCAATGCGTGCTAGACGAGAATCGGTTCTGTCACTAAAGCTGCGGCCTGCAGGACGCGCACCATCATGCGTACGTTCTTTATTGCGGTCGTTAAAACCACCAGCACTTCTTGAGCCTACTGGTTTTTCACCCATTATGCGGTCACCAAAGCTCGGACGATTATTGTCGCGTGGTTGATAACCACCACGGCCGCCTGGTGCATGTGAACGTTCATTGCGGTTAGATCTTTCAGAACCACGACTACCTTTACTCGATGGCCCGTCCATTTTCATGGCGCGTTTTGGCTCAAAGCCTTCAACTACGGCAGGCTCCATACGGTGACCGGTAAACTGTTCGATTTTGCGCAAAATATGTCTATCCATATTAGATGCAAATGAAATGGCAATACCGGTGTTGTTGGCCCGGCCAGTACGGCCAATGCGGTGCACATAATCCTCAGCAAATTTTGGCAAATCGTAATTAATCACATGGCTAATACCTTGCACATCAATGCCGCGCGCAGCAACGTCAGTCGCTACCAGCACTTTTACATCGCCATGACGTAGTTTTGTCAACGTGCGGTTACGCGCACCTTGAGTCATATCGCCATGCAAAGCAGCTGTTTTGTGTCCAGCAGCGTATAAATCTTCTGCCAACACGTCAGCGTGACGCTTGGTGCTGGTGAAAATAATGGCTTGGTTCATATCAGGTGCAATCAACAAATGTTCAAGCAGTTTGTTTTTGTGTGTCATGTCGTCGACATAATGTAAACGCTGTTCAATATTGGCGTGTTTTTCTTTTTGAGTGGCAACTTGAATAGTTTTAGGATTTTTAAGAATTTGTTTAGCGATTCTAGCTATGTCACCATCTAAGGTAGCAGAGAATAATAACGTTTGACGCTCGGCAGAGAGTTGGCTGCAAATGCGCTCCACATCAGGCAGAAAGCCCATATCGAGCATGCGATCCGCTTCATCAAGAATCAACATTTGTAAACGGCTTAAATCAATACGGCCGCGTTCCATATGGTCTAAAAGGCGACCTGGCGTTGCTACCAAAATATCTAAAGGCTGTGATAACAGCTTGTTTTGTAATGGGTAAGGCATGCCGCCTACGATGCTTACGGTGCGAGCGCGTAAGAACTTGCCATATTTACGTGCCGCTTCATTTACTTGTGCAGCGAGTTCACGTGTTGGTGTAAGCACCAAAATGCGTGGGCCACGGCTTTTTAATTCATGCGGCGTTGCCAGTAAGTTTAAAGCAGGCAACATAAATGCAGCGGTTTTGCCTGTGCCGGTTTGGGCGGACGCCATCAGGTCGTGACCTTCTGTCACAACAGGTATTGCTTGCGCTTGGATAGCAGTAGGTTCAGTGTAGCCAGCTTCTGCAAGTGCGCGAAGGATGGCAGGATCAAGATTTAATGATTCAAAAGACAAAGTATGTCCCTTTCTAAAAATAACAAAAAGGGCGCAAGCAAGCACATAAAAGTTGAAAATATACTAAAAAAACAGTACATTAGTACAACATAAAACGCGTAAAGCACAATTTATAAAGATGCTTTTTACCAGCGCACGGGCACAGCCGCTAACCAGTAAAAGATAGATTTGAAATCTATATGATAGTTACTTCAATTTTTCACGAGTAACAATAGGGTCAGGGCAATGAATCTAAAAACTTTGAATTAAAAAGTTTTAAGTTGTGCGCAGTATAACCATTTAATTTCTAAAGTCAAATTTAAATTGTGCGAAGTGTGTTAAAATCGCGCCCTTTCAAACCTTTGGCAGTTCTAATGTCTACTACACCTAATTCCCGCAATTTACGCAATATTGCAATTATCGCCCACGTTGACCATGGTAAAACTACTATGGTGGACAAACTACTACAGCAGGCCGGCACTTTTTCTTCGCATTACGCTATCGTAGAACGCGTCATGGACAGTAATGATCTTGAAAAAGAACGTGGCATCACTATTTTGGCTAAAAATACCGCTGTTAATTATGAAGGTACGCACATTAATATCGTCGATACACCAGGCCACGCCGACTTTGGTGGTGAAGTAGAGCGCGTATTAGGCATGGTAGATGGCGTGGTATTGTTGGTGGACGCTGTTGAGGGCCCAATGCCGCAAACGCGTTTTGTAACTAAAAAGGCGCTTGCGCTAGGTTTAAAGCCAATTGTGGTGATTAACAAGGTAGATCGCCCAGGTGCGCGCTGTGATTGGGTGATTAATCATACTTTTGATTTGTTCGCCAATTTAGGCGCAACCGATGAGCAGCTTGATTTTCCAGTAGTATATGCCTCGGCAATTAATGGTTATGCAATGCTGGATATGAAAACACCTTCAGATACGATGCGTCCATTGTTTGAAACTATACTTAAGCACGTAGCACCGCCAGTGGGCGATCCTGAAGCGCCGCTTCAAATGCAAATTTCCGCGCTCGATTATTCAACCTATACGGGTAGATTGGGCGTTGGACGTGTGCGTAATGGTCGAATTAAACCTGGCCAGGCCGTTGCTGTAATGAATGAAGATAAACAAATTGCAGTTGGAAAAATCAATCAAGTATTAGGCTTTCGAGGCCTGGAGCGCGTGCCAGTAGAAGAGGCTGAAGCGGGCGATATTGTAATAGTCTCAGGTCTTGACGATATTGGTATCGGCTTTACCATTTGCGATCGCGAAAACCCAAAAGGGCTACCGCATTTAGGCGTAGATGAACCTACCTTGACCATGGATTTTATGGTAAACACATCGCCATTGGCAGGTACAGAAGGCAAATTTGTGACCAGCCGCCAAATTCGCGACCGCCTCACTAAAGAGCTTTTAGTCAATGTGGCATTACGCGTAGATGAAACTGAAGATGCAGATATATTCCGTGTTTCTGGACGAGGGGAGCTGCATTTAACTATATTACTTGAGACTATGCGCCGCGAAGGCTTCGAGCTTGCAGTGGGCAAACCAAAAGTGGTGTACCGTGAAATTGATGGCCAAAAATGCGAGCCGTATGAAATTTTAACGGTTGATTTGGAAGATGAACACCAAGGTGCAGCGATGGAGGAATTAGGTCGCCGTCGTGGTGAAATGCAAAACATGGAATCTGACGGCAATGGCCGTACACGTTTGGAATATAAAATTCCGGCACGCGGTTTGATTGGCTTTCAGGGTGAATTTTTAACTATGACGCGCGGCACGGGCCTCATGTCACATATTTTTGATGAATATGCCCCAGTGAAGCCAGACATGCCAGGCCGCCGTAATGGCGTGCTGATTTCAGCTGAACATGGCGAAGCGGTTGCATACGCACTGTGGAAACTGCAAGATCGTGGCAAAATGTTTGCAGTGCCTGGCGACAAGCTATACGAGGGCATGGTGATTGGTATTCATAGTCGTGATAATGATCTGATTGTGAATCCGATTAAAGGCAAGCAACTTACCAATGTGCGTTCTTCTGGTACCGATGAAGCGGTGCGTTTAATCACGCCAATCGCATTAACATTGGAATCAGCGGTTGAGTTCATTGATGATGATGAATTGGTTGAAATTACGCCCAAAACCATACGTATTCGTAAACGTTATTTGCTCGAGCATGAGCGTAAACGCTCTTTGAAAGAGTAATATCCATTAAAGCCAGCTTACGCTGGCTTTTTTGATTTCTTTACTTATGTCTTTAGTAAACTTACAAAACTAGGCTGCGGGATATGCGATGTTTGCACTATATTCAGATAGACTATTTCTTGGTTGCAGATGATGTTGATTGCGCTATATCGTTTAGTTTGCTTGCATCCCATCCTCCTCCTAGTGCCTTAATCAGCAACACGGAAGCTGTTAGGCGGTTACCAAGGATGCTTAGTGCAGCACGTTCATTGCTGAGTGCTATTGTTTGTACATTGACAACATTGATATAGCTGACAATACCAGCCTTGTACTGGTTGGTGGTAATTGTCACCGAATCACGCGCTGCATTGACTGCCTCATCTTGTAATTGCGCCTCCTGGTCTAAAATTTGCAAGGCAGCAAGATTGTCCTCGACATCTTGAAATGCTCCTAATGCTGTCTGGCGGTAGTTTGCGACATCCTGATCAAAAACTGCTATTGCTTGATCGGTCTGAGCACGCCGCAAACCGCCATCAAATATGGTTTGTGCTAGTGATGGGCCTAGTGCCCAAAAGCGGCTTGGCAGGGTCAGCCATTTCGCGAGGCTGGAACTTTGAAAACCGAACGAGCCAGCCAGCGTCAGGTCTGGATAGAACGCAGCCTGCGCTACACCGATCTTGGCATTCGCAGCAGCAACGTTGCGTTCAGCAGAGGCGACATCGGGTCGACGTTCCAGAAGTTCTGAAGGAATTCCGATAGGAATAGCAGGTAAGGTAGGAATGAATGTCGCTGGCACAATAGATAATTCAGACGGTGCTTTGCCAATGAGTACAGCAATTGCATGCTCCAATTGCGCACGTTGCACTCCAACATCTACGGCTTGTGCCTGCGCTGATTTGAGCTGGGTATCTGCAATGACTACATCTCCTCGGGCCGCAACGCCAACGGCATATTGGTTCTTGGTTAGCTGCAAGGTCTTTTCGTAAGCAAGGACAGTCTCATCCAGTAACTTTTTACTTGTATCTGCAACGCGCAACAGGAAATAATCTTGAACCAAAGTGGCTTGCGCACTTAACTTTGCAGACTGCAGATCTGCGGCACTGGCTTGTACACCTGCATTCCCTGATTCTACCGAACGTTGTATTTTACCCCATATATCGGGCTCCCAGCTTGCGTCAAGTCCCAGCTTATGAAGAGTACTAGAACTACTGGATCCACCAGCATTGGCACTTCCTGAGTGGCTACGTGTCACCGACGCACTGCCAGAGACCGTTGGATAAAATCCTGCCTTTGCCTGTCCAGCCAGTGCCTGCGCTTGACGGAACTGGGCCTCAGCCGCATGGATATTCTGATTAGAAACTTCAATCTGCTTGACTAAGGCATTCAATTCTTGATCTCCAAATATCTCCCACCATTTGCCTCTAGGCAGTTCGTCGCGTGGCTGAGCAATTTTCCAGTTCTGCGCCTCCTTGAAAGCGACTGGCGTTTTAATGTCTGGTTTGACGTAATTCGGACCGATTGTGCATGCGCCCAATGTGGTAGCGACACATAAATACAATAGGGCTCTATACTGACTCATAAAAAATCCTCTTCAATTCAATGCCTCAACCAGAGTCGAGCGGGGCCGAAACGTCCATTGGCACCAGATACTAAAACGATCAAGGTAAAGATAGACTACTGGCGTAGTATATAGTGTCAATAGTTGGCTGAACAATAGCCCGCCAACAATGGAAATTCCTAATGGCTGACGTAACTCAGAACCTTCACCCAAACCAAAAGCCAAAGGTAGTGCCCCCAGCATCGCCGCCATGGTTGTCATGATAATTGGCCTGAAGCGCAGCAAACAAGCCTCGTAAATAGCCTCTTTAGGGCTAATGCCGCGACTGCGCTCAGCATCGATTGCAAAATCAATCATCATAATGGCGTTCTTTTTGACAATGCCGATGAGCAAAATCACCCCTATCATGCCCATGATGTTGAACTCGACGCCACATACAAGAAGGGCAAGAAGTGCGCCGACCCCGGCAGAAGGCAATGTAGAAAGGATGGTCAGCGGATGGATATAACTTTCATATAGAATGCCAAGTACAATGTATACCGCGAGCAAAGCTGCCATAATGAGCCACGGCTGGTTCTCAAGCGAAGCCTGAAACACTTTGGCAGTACCCTGAAAGCTGCCGGTTATTGAGGCAGGGACGCCAATACTGGTGAAAGCACCATTAATTGCAACTGTCGCCTGGGATAGCGAAACGCCGACTGGCAGATTAAACGAAATTGTCGAAGAGGCAAACTGGCCTTGATGGTTGACTGCAAGCGGTCCATAGGAGGGTTCAAAATGGCTGATTGCCGACAGTGGAACCCTTGTGCCGTTGGATGAAATCAGGTAAATGTCGCGCAATGATTCAGAGTTTTGCCAGAATTTTGGCGCCACTTCCATAATGACGAAGTACTGGTTGAGTGGCGCATAGATAGTAGATACCTGGCTTTGGCCAAAAGCACCGTTGAGCGTAGCATCAATTTGCTGGATGGTGATACCCAGCTTGGCCGCGGAATCTCTATCTATCGTCAACATAGTCTCGATGCCTTTATCCTGTTGATCAGTGTTGACATCGGTCAGTTGTGGAAGCTTAGTCATTGCCTCTCGGATGCGTGGTTCCCAGGTGCGTAGTTCGGTCAGATCGCCACCTTGTATCGTATACTGATACTGGGCATTGGATGCCCGTCCGCCCATCCTTATGTCCTGTACAGCTTGCAAAAACAAGGTTGCACCAGGCTCATGTGAAAGTTTTTTGCGAAGTCTGGCAATGACTTGATCCACCGACATGTGGCGTTGTGACATAGGCTTGAGAGAAATGAACATGTTGCCAGTATTGCGCTGGCCGCCGCCGATAAAACCAACAACATTTTCTACTGCGGGGTCTTGCTTAACGATTCTGACAAAGTCGGTGAGTTTCTGCTGCATCAACTGGAATGATATTCCTTGATCCGCCTGAATGCTGCCACTTACGCGACCGGTATCCTGTTGCGGGAAGAAGCCTTTAGGAATGATGACATACAAATACAAATTTAGAGTAATTGTGCAAACCAACACTAATAGCGTTAATAAACTATGGCGCAATGCCACATCAAGAGTTATCTGGTAAGCATGCAGTAACCCGTTAAAGCAGCGTTCAGAGAAAGCGCTCAAGCGTCCCGGCTTCTCGTCAGGGTTATGTTTGAGCAATCTTGCACACATCATGGGTGTTGTTGTGAGTGATACCACTAGAGATACTGCGACAGCCACTGATAAAGTAACAGCAAATTCACGTAGCAAACGTCCAACGATGCCGCCCATCAACAGTAAGGGAATAAACACGGCGATTAATGAAACACTCATGGAAACTACGGTGAAAGCGACTTCGCGAGAACCTTTGAGCGCTGCCTGAAATGGAGGCATACCTTTTTCGATATATCGCGATACATTTTCGAGCACTACGATGGCATCGTCAACAACGAATCCCGTCGCCACCGTCAGCGCCATCAGTGACAGATTGTCCAGGCTATAGCCGCACAGATACATCACACCAAACGTACCGATGAGCGAAACAGGCACGGCAACGCTCGGAATCAATGTGGCGCGGGCATTACGCAGAAAAATGAATACCACCATAATGACGAGGCCGATAGAAATCGCGAGCGTCACTTCCACATCATGCACCGAAGAACGTATTGTTGGTGAACGGTCAATCACGACATCCACATCAATCGCGCCGGAAATCGAGGCACGCAATTGCGGCAATGCAGCTCGCACCCTATCTACGGTATTAATAATATTAGCATTAGGTTGGCGAAAGATTTGCAGCAGCACAGCTGGTTTGCCGTTAGAAAGTCCTTTGTTACGAAGATCCTGAACTGAATCTGTGACTTCTGCGACATCCGAAAGCCGAACCGGCGCACCATTAAGGTAAGAGATGATGAGTGGCATGTACTCTTTCGCCGTATGAGCTTGATCATTGGCATAGATCTCCCAGTTACGATTGCCATCTTCTATGTTACCTTTAGGCCGATTGGTATTGGTGGCAGCAATGGCACTGCTGACTGTGGTCAACGCAATTCCATACTTGTTAAGGGTAGTAGGGTTCAGTTCTACACGCACTGCCGGTAAGGAACTGCCACCTACACTTACTTGCCCAACACCCTTCACCTGCGATAATTTCTGCGCAAGTACGGTCGAGGCGGCATCATAGAGTTCACCCTGCGACTGGCTGTCGGAAGTGAGCGCTATAATCATGATAGGCGCATCTGCCGGATTGACCTTGTGATAGGTGGGGTTGGTAGGCAGCCCTGTCGGCAGCAGTGCATGTGCCGCGTTAATCGCCGCTTGTACATCGCGGGCAGCGCCATTGATATCGCGTTCAAGATCGAATTGCAAAGTGATGCGGGTACTTCCCAGCGAACTTGATGAGGTCATCTCGCTAATTCCTGCGATGCGCCCCAGCGTGCGCTCGAGCGGTGTCGCGACAGCTGTCGCCATGGTTTCCGGACTGGCGCCAGGTAAAGCCGCTTGTACTGCAATAGTCGGGAAATCCACCTGTGGCAATGGTGATACTGGTAGTAGGTTGAAGGCTACTGCACCTGCGAGCGTAATCGCCAGCGTCAATAGGCTGGTAGCGACCGGTCTATGGATGAAGGTCGCTGACAAATTCATAGTTACTGGCTATCCCTTGCTGGTTCGGATGAGACATTCCATCTTCCACCCAAACGCTGCCCAAGTCGATCGAATGCAAGATAGATAACTGGCGTTGTGAATAGGGTTAGCGCCTGGCTCACGATGAGGCCACCCACCATGGTCAAACCGAGTGGATGACGTAATTCAGAACCTACGCCTGTGCCAAGCATCAGTGGCAATGCCGCAAGCAGCGCAGCCATTGTTGTCATGAGGATGGGACGTAGCCGCAGTAAGCATGCTTGAAAGATCGCGTCGCGCGGTGTCATGCCTTGATCGCGCTGTGCTTCAAGCGCAAAGTCAATCATCATGATGGCGTTCTTTTTGACAATACCGATAAGCAGGATGATACCGATGATACCGATGATACCCAAGTCATTACCTGACAGCATTAGTGCGAGTAGCGCACCAACCCCAGCGGAAGGCAATGTTGAAAGAATAGTCACCGGGTGGATATAACTTTCGTATAGCACCCCTAGCACAATGTACATAGTGACAATGGCAGCAATGATGAGCAGTAGCTCGTTGGTGAGAGAATCTTTAAATGCCGTCGCTGCGCCCTGAAGGATAACTTGCGTACTTTGTGGCAGCCCTAATGATTGCTGAGCTTGGTCGATGACCGCCACCGCATCACTTAATGAAGCGCCTGGGGCAAGATTGAACGACACGTTTGCAGCTGGGAACTGCCCAAGATGGTTAACCACCAGCGGCGTCTCGCGTTCGCTGACCTTTGCTACCGAACTCAATTGTGCCTGGCCGCCACTGGTTGTAGTAACGTAAATGCTATTAAAAGCATCTAGGCCTTTTCTGAATTCCGGGCCAACCTCAAGTACCACTCTGTATTGGTTGGATTGCGTGAAAATGTTTGAAATCAGCCGCTGACCAAAGGCATTATATAAAGCAGAGTCGATTGCCGCAGTGGTAATGCCGAGCCGTCCCGCCGCATCTCGGTCGATTTCGAGATAAGCCTGAAGACCATTATCTTGTAAATCACTGGTCACATCACTAAGTTTAGGCGATTTGCGTAAAGCTTCGATTAAACTGGTAACACCTGTCGATAGTATCTTGGGATCGGCATCTTCAACAATGAAGCGATATTGACTGCTGCTAATGCGGTCCTCAATGCTCAAGTCCTGTATCGGCTGCAGGTAAAGCGTAATACCGCTAACATCAGCCGTTTTTTCCTGCAATCGATGCATGATGCTTTGCAAATCGTCTGCACGCTGGTTTTTAGGCTTGAGGTTAATCAACATACGCCCGGAGTTAAGTGTGGCGTTACTACCATCCACACCGATAAAAGATGATAGGCTTTCTATAGCAGGGTCACGCAGAACTACATCCGCAAGTGCCTGCTGACGTTCTGCCATCGCAGTGAACGAAACGGTGGGGTCGGCCTCAGTGATTCCCTGCAGCACGCCGGTGTCTTGTACAGGAAAAAATCCTTTTGGGATCGCAATATACATCACTATTGTCAATACTAGCGTGCCTAAAGCGATTAACAACGTCAGCGGCTGATGATCCAACACATGATTTAGAATTCGCCCATAGAATGCTGTCATTCTGCCAATGAAATCTCCCGCTACGCGGTCAAACCAGCCGCGTTCTGACTCTGGAACGTGGTGCAGAAGGCGAGCGCACATCATGGGAGTAAGGGTTAATGACACCATAGCAGAAATCAAAATAGCAATCGCAAGGGTAATAGCAAACTCCCTAAATAGCCGCCCCACCACATCGCCCATAAACAGCAGCGGAATAAGCACTGCGATCAGAGAGATCGTGAGTGAAATAATCGTGAAGCCAATTTGCTTTGAACCTTTGAGCGCGGCCTCCAGAGGTGATTCACCCTGCTCGATATAGCGGGCAATGTTCTCGATCATGACCACCGCATCGTCTACTACGAAGCCGGTCGCGATAGTCAATGCCATCAGCGTAAGATTATTGATGCTGAAATCTGCAAGGTACATCACGCCGAACGTGCCCATCAGTGAGATCGGTACTGCTATACTGGGAATGATAGTAGCGGGAATGTTACGTAGGAACAGGAAAATCACCATCACCACCAATGCAACAGAGAGCATCAGCTCAAATTCCACATCCTGAACCGAAGCTCGGATGGTCGTCGTACGGTCAGTGAGCATGACAATATCGACGGCTCCTGGAATTGATGTTTGCAATTGAGGTAACAGTTTCTTGATGCGGTCGACGACTTCAATCACGTTAGCACCGGGCTGACGCTGGACATTGAGGATCACTGCTGGATCGCGGTTTGCCCAAGCAGCAAGATGCACGTTTTCGGCATCATCGATTACGTCTGCTACATCACTGAGACGAATCGGTGCACCGTTTAGGTAAGCGATAACAATTTTCTTATACTCTTCAGGCGTCTTAAGTTGATCGTTGGCATCAATGGTGGAGGCGCGCATAGGCCCATCAAAACTGCCCTTGGCCGCATTGAGATTAGCGTTGGTAATTGAGGTGCGTAAATTATCTAATGTGAGACCATATGCGGCGAGCGATTTTGGATTGGCTTGAACGCGTACTGCAGGGCGTTGTCCACCGCTGATGCTGACCAGACCGACGCCGGAAACCTGTGAAATCTTTTGCGCCAGCCGAGTATCAGCAAGGTCTTCTACCTTGATTAATGGTAAGGTCTTTGAAGTCAGTGCGATCGTGATGATGGGCGCATCAGCTGGGTTAACCTTGCTATAAATCGGCGGGGTAGGTAGATCTGTTGGCAGGAAGTTTCCCGCAGCATTGATGGCTGCCTGTACCTGCTGCTCGGCAATATCGAGACTAAGTGTAAGATTAAACTGTAGTGTAATGACTGAGGCGCCGCCAGAGCTACTGGACGACATCTGTTTGAGTCCCGGCATTTGCCCGAATTGGCGTTCCAGCGGTGCAGTAATCGAAGAGGTAATGACATCAGGGCTGGCACCAGGGTAAAGCGTGGTGACTTGAATGGTCGGGTAATCCACTTCCGGCAAAGCCGACAGCGGAAGCCAGTGATACCCCATCAAACCTGCAAGCAGTATTGCCAGCATCAGCAGCGATGTCGCGACTGGCCGTAGGATGAACAGGCGTGACGGATTCATGCGTCACCCCGGTGGTGGTGTTTCCCCTCCCCTGATTGACCTTGATGTTTAGGCTTGTCCGGTGCGCCGGGCACTATAGGCTTGACTTTGGCGCCATCACGCAGTTTGTCAGCGCCGTCAACAACCACTGATTCGCCAGATGCCAAACCATTGCTGACGACGATATAATCGCCTTCTATTACACCAGTCTTGATTGGGCGAAGTTCTACAGAGTCATCACTTTTAACCACATACACATTGCTGCCTTTGCTGCCGCTTTGTACAGCTGCCGTTGGAATAACAATCGCATTTTTTTGCGTATCGACTAGCATGCGTATATTCACAAATTGGTTTGGGAACAGTGTATTCTGGTCGTTCTTAAATTCAGCGCGCAGCTTAATCGTGCCAGTAGTAGTGTCAATCTGATTGTCTAGGGTTAATAACTTACCTTCAGCCAGTTTGATCGTTTTCCCACGGTCAAATGCTTCGACACGAACTTCACCGCCGGCTTGCATACGCTTAATTACAGTGGGCAGGTTATCCTCCGGAATAGGGAACAATACGGTGATGGGCTGCATCTGGGTAATTGTGACAATGCCAGCAGCATCGGTAGTCTGAATCTGATTGCCAGGATCTACCTGGCGCAAGCCCACAACTCCACCAAATAGTGCAGGGGTCCGGCAGTAGCTCAACTGTAGCTTGGCGTTGTCTACCTGCGCCTGATCCGCTGCGACTGTGGCCCGAGTCTGCCTAACTAAAGCCTCCTGCGTATCCACCTGCTGACTAGCTATAGAGTCTTGGGCAAGCAAGGTCTTGTAGCGCTCGAGATCCACCTCATTGTTATTCAAGGTTGCTTTGTCCTTAGCCAGTTGAGCTTCCATTTGTGCGAGCTGTACTTCATAGGGCCGAGGATCTACTTCAGCCAGTAAATCCCCTGCCTTCACAGTTTGACCCTCGCGGAAATAAAGCTTCATCAATTGTCCATTGACACGAGTTCTGACTATGACGGTATTACGGGATACGACTGTGCCAAGCGCTTCGAGATAAACATTCATATCCCGATTTACAGCTAAAGCTGTTAATACCGGCATTGGGCGTGATTTTTGATCGGATTTACTGGCAGCTGCTATCTGCGCACTCTTATTGTGTTGAATGACAAAGGTAACGCCAACTATTAATATTGTGATAACTAGCAGCACCAGCCAACCCCATATTTTTTTAGTTGGCTGGTGCGTGTTAGTTGAAGCTAAGGAATCATTGTTTTTATTTGTTGTCATTTTGTATTTTATTCTAATGGTTTGGGGGCGCTGTGGCTGGCACAAGCTTCCAACCTTCATTACATGTAGCTACATAAGGGTAATACGAGTTTGTAGATGTGCAGTAATACCAGCTTCCGCTGCTCGATTGGGGGGAGGGTGCGGGTGCGGAAGTAGCAGGCGGGGCCTCGGTATAAGTACCCGCTGCCGGCGGATTGACGACTGTATAACCCCCTTGAGTAGCAGCATAGTAAGTTTCATTCGCATAGTAATAAGGCACTCCTGCGACCCAAATCGTAGAATAATCAGGCGGCAATACAGGGGCAATGATACCTATTGGTGGCTGGACAACGGCATAACCAACTGGGGTTGGTTCATACCAAACCCCTGCTTGAAAGAAAAGTCTCCGACCGCCAAAACCCAGCGTAAGATAACCGGAAGGAAGCACAGTTACAGAATAACCAATCCTTGGGTAATAATGACCGTGATGATAGCGGTCATCGAATACCCAGTGATCTGTGTGGTAAGGGTAACCTGCTCTATGGGCATCACGCTCGTGGTGCGCATCGTGCTCATCTGCGTAGACATTGTTTATGCTCAAAAATCCCATTCCAAGTGATAACGTCACGATTAAACGGACGGTAATTTTAAAAAATGTAGTGATCATCTTTTAATACCTTTGTTGATTAAGACATAATTGCCAAGCCATATTCAGTTTATCGAACACAACTTAATATTTATATTATCAGCATATTATCATAGGCTTATAATATAACATTAGCAGGATTGGTTATAAGGATATACTAGGCTAGTATATAAGTACCCTTTCCCTCCGGCAATCCAGCATTCCTAAATGCCGTACCAGACATTAAACCATAGCTTGGTATGCCAAATTTCTAAGTTACGATCTTGGAAGCGATGATTGTATTTCTGTTCGCCTTTACGGCACTCATCATTGTGGCTGTCAATTCCATCTGCATAAACATGAGATTGTGCCGAAGCAAAGATTGACATTGCAGTCTCTGCTTCGATGAACTTCCTAGTATTTAATTCTTCCATTCTCGATTATCTTGGCATGTCTGGTGGCGATGGCGGCACATAACCAGATGGTGGAGGAGGCGGGGCATAACCTGGCGGAGGCGGAGGTGGCGCATAATTAGCCGGTGGTGGGCTATATGTTGGCTGCTGCTGCTCTATATGGCCAGACACCGGAACGCGATGACCTTTAGAGTACATACATTGGGTATAGGCATTGTCATAGCGGCGTTGGGTACCATATGAAGAAGCATTGGCTGCATTGGCGCCAGTCACACTGCCTACAAACAAGCCGGTTGCCGCTCCAGCTCCAGTGGCCCTTCCCCTGCTGACCGCAGCCCCTACTAGCGCTCCTATCACCGTTCCGACGACAGCACTTTCAACAAAGCTGTTGCTGGACGCCTGGTTGGCTGTTGTGCCGCCATTCTGATCCTGTGCGAATTGCCTGCATGATGCATCATCCGCCCTGAATTGATCGAAATCCTTGCCGGTGCCAGGCAAGGCCATGGCGCTTGGGCCATTTGGTACAGAAACACAAGAGGCCAAAAAGGCTGCAGACACCAGAACTGAAGTTATTTTCATATTGATATGCATGATATGGTCCTTATTTTAATGAGAGGGTGGCGTTGGCGTCACTCGTTGCCATCCGCTTGGGCATTCCTTGACATAAGGATAGTAACCGTCTGGTTTGCTGCAGTGATACCAGAAATTTCCCTCTGCCGGGGCTTGCTGGGCAGGCGCTGCCCCTTGCTCAACATAGACTGGGGGTTGTGCGGGTGCTACCACGGCAGGCGGGTAATAGCCATAGGGGTAGGCATACGGATATGCGTAAGGATATGGGTAAGGGTAATAAGCATATGGATAAGGCACCCCAAAGTACAGGCCCACTCCAACATGTCCGCCATGACCATGACCATGATCTGCCAGGGCCGAGCCACTTGCAGTAACTCCCGCAAGTAGCATAAGACCACATAACAATTTAAATTTTTTCATGATTTACTCCTTAGTATTAGCTGAATTAGATAATTCCAGTATATATGCTCATTTGACTGTAAAGTGTTATCAGGGTTTTTTCAAATGCCTGTAAATTTGTAACATTTTGTATCTATAGATGAGTAAGTAATGGGTAATGTAATGAACTCTTTGCTTAATTTTTGCCTAGTGTAAGCTTATCAAAGTAGCCTATTTTTCAGCAAGCTGTTTCATTAGTATAGACAACAGACTTGTAAGCCACGCTAAGCCTGCCTTGTAGATGCTATTAATAGATAATGAAGCGCGTGCGTATGAGGCAGTAAGCTTGGTATGGCTAAGTCGAGCATCTACCAAACAGTGTAAACCATCAAAAAAGCAGCCAGTGTCATAGTCGTCATCCCAAATAAAAAGAGCGTATCTACAAATTTTGAGAGCTTAATGACTAGACGGATAGGTTTGACTAGAATAGCAAAGAAAATCAGGTAAGTACAAAATAAAAAAAGCAGTGAGCAAATGGCGAACATGTCATCCACAACGGTTATATCCATTTTATTTTTTCCGAGAGTATGCATAAGCGCTACAGCGGTGATGCATAAGCCGGAAAGAGTGGCTGAAACTGAAAGCAGCTAGAGTAATTCTTCTCGCAGTGATTTATAAGTATCTTTGATTTGCTCTATTTTTGGCAATATCTCTATTTTAGGAAACATAATTGAAGTTGTAACTATTTAACGTGTTAAGGCGCTGGAATTTCCAAGGTCGCAACAAGGCCTATCTCAGCCGCATTCATATTTTTAAGTTTGATAGAGCCTCTATGTCTGCCGGCAATGATACGCGCGATAGTCAGCCCTAAACCTGTGCCGCCAGATTCTCTTGATCTGGAGTGCTCGATCCGCTTAAATGGCTGGAATACCGCTTCTAGCTGATCTTCAGGGATGCCTTTTCCACCATCTATCACGGAGATAATGGCTTTAGCGTTCTCGTATTTAACACTGATATGTGCATATTTTCCATACTTAATTGCGTTGTCAATCAAGTTGGTAATACAGCGACGAAGTGCATGAGCGTTAGCAAGCACAGGTCTGCCCACTGTGCCTTCACGGCTTACTTCACAGCCAGCATCTGTAGCGTCATTACAAATCGCTTCTATTAGGGAATCTAGATCGATCAGATCAAAAGGTTCGTCGGTGTTCATGCTTTGTGCAAAGTCTAAACCTTCTCTTATCATGGTCTGCGTCGTGGTTAAGTCGCCAATCAAACTCTTACGCAAATCGGTATCCGTTACTTTTTCCAATCTTAATCTTAGGCGTGTTAGAGGTGTCTGTAAGTCGTGCGCAATGGCAGCCAGCATGTAAGTACGCTCTTGAATATGGTTGCGAATGCTGGCTTGCATACTGTTAAAGGCCACTGAAGCCTCGCGAACTTCACGTGTTCCCTCTTTAACGGGTAAGGGTGGATGGTCAATGTTGTTGCCAAAATCCTGCGCTGCCTGAGCCAGTTTTCTAAGCGGCTTTGTGGCGATATAGGCCACCACTAATGCCAACACAGAGATTACCGCAAGAAAAGCTAGAATGTTATAAAGAAATTCCTTGCGCAAGGGTGGAATGGCTCCATCTCGATAAGCAACATCAAGCCGTAGGTGCGTGCCATCTTTCAGCTTTGTAAACACTGACTGACAATGTTTTATTTCACCGGTATTTTTTTGTTCAGATTGCCTTGCCGGGCAATCAGTGCCCCATCGCTCAGCAGTATCAATGGCTCGATTGCTGTCTAAATAATGAGCCAGTGATGATGAAAAATCCGAAGCGGGTTGCGTTCCAATGACCGTAGTCGTATTGGAAAAATCTATCAAAGTACCTGATTTTTCTGAAATAGCGGCAATAGCTGGACGTGATGCTGCCGGCACAGCCTCCAGCGTCAGTATAGTTTGCGCTACCCGTTCGGCTGCATGCCGTGTGCGTATTTGGGTGGTTAAATCCTTGCGTTCATACAGCGCCAGCACGGTCACTAATGCTCCGGAAATAATCGTACCGCCAACCAAAATCAGAAAGATTCTGCTTGTCATCGAACTAAAAAAACCATTTTTCATCAGTGCTCAACCTTAACTGAAGTTGATAGGATGTAACCTTCATTTCGCACTGTTTTGATAATGGATGGAGATTTGCTCTGCCCCTCAATCCTTTGCCTCAACCTGCTTACTTGCAGGTCAATCGATCGGTCAAATGGGGTCGTGTCACGACCATGAATCAAGTCCATTAACTGATCTCGACTTAGTATTCTATTGGGATGATCAAGAAATATTCTCAATAATCTAAATTCAGCGCCAGAAAGTGAAACGACAATGCCGTCTTCATTGATTAAATGACGTGCAGTAATGTCTAGCGTCCAATTAGAAAAATGAATTTTTAATGCTGGATTATGCTCATTACCAGCGTCAGATGAAGTCTGGCTTCGTCTCAATACACTGCGAATTCTTGATAACAATTCCAAAGGTTCAAATGGTTTGCAAACATAATCATCCGCTCCTGTTTCCAAACCTACTATTCGATCAATAGGGTTGGTTTTCGCTGTGAGCATTATGACTGGCTTGTTTGAGGTTGTTCGCAGTCTCCTACAAAGTGAAAGTCCATCTTCCCCTGGCAAGTTGAGATCTAATACAATAATATCGATGTGCTTGGATTTAAGTGCATCAAACATAGCCTCCCCATCAGCCGCTTGAAAAGTCACTAGCCCGTTGTTTTCAAGAAACTCAGAAAGCAAAGATCTAATGTCATAATCATCATCAACGATGAGTACATGTGTTTTTAGATCGCTTGTCCGGGAGTTGTTCATTTAGGTTATTGTCGCTTTCTTAATGACTACGCTGTTACATGAGAAGGTAAGTGTTTATTATTTTTTACCGACACCAAGTAAGAATGAAATGATTCGTCAAAAATGGTTTGTTGTTGTGCTGTTAATGTATTATAGAAATTCGTTACGATTTCTGCACGGGTTTCCATATCTTGCTGCTTCGCTTTCATGAGCGAGAGCATACGATCGAGGAGTTCAGGAGCCGGTAAATTAGGTAACTTTGAACTATCGAATTTAGACAGTTCTTCTTCTGGTTTTGATTTCTCGACAAATTCGCTCCATGCGGGTTCCTGCGCGCTCGATAATTTTAGCTTATCGTGTAACTCTTTGATACGCTTATCAAAAACTGTATTTTGTTTGGTTTTATCCCAATCTTTATGCACGCTCTCTGCATAAGCCGGCACAGGCGCCAAAATAATAACGGCAAACATAGCGATCACAATAGTGATCATCGCCATGAGCAGCGGTAAAACACCCAGTTTTTCAAATTTCTTTTTTATGCTATTTTTCATAATAAATGTTCTCCTTTAGAATATTTGAACTACATTTATGTCAGATGATGATTTAATCAAAGGAATGTATCTATTATTTGTCAGTGTTTGCGGTTGTTTGTATCAACTTGTATCAACAGATAAGCCAATGTTGCTACAAGGTTTTTGATTTTTGATTTCTGATTGATCGCAGTGTATAGATTTCTAAAGGCTAGAATTTCTGGGACACCTCGTGAAATAATAAACCAGCTTGTGCTGGTTTATTATTGGCGGAAAGGGAGGGATTTGAACCCTCGATACGTCAGAAACGTATGCTGGATTTCGAGTCCAGTGCATTCAGCCTCTCTGCCACCTTTCCGAAGAGCGTTTATTCTTGCACTAAAATAGCCAATAATAGATGCCCTGCAAACCATTGTCTATGAGGGTTGCAGGACATGTGTTCCTTAGCTATTTATTGTATGCTCATGCCAAGTTTATTCAACACCTTGGCTTGCTAAATAATCTTCATAATTACCGGTAAAGTCCACAATGCCACTGGGTTTAATTTCCAAAATACGCGTCGCGATTGAGCTCACAAACTCGCGGTCGTGGCTCACAAAAAACAATGTTCCTTTGTATTTATCCAGCGCGGTATTCAAAGCTTCAATCGATTCCATATCCATGTGGTTGGTAGGTTCATCCATCAGTAAAACATTAGTTCTGCCAAGCATAAGTTTGCCATAAAGCATGCGGCCCTTTTCACCACCAGATAACACTTTTACCGATTTTTTGGTATCTTCGCCCGAGAATAGTAAGCGCCCCAACATGCTACGCACTGCTTGGTCATCGTCTCCCGCTTGTCTGTATTGTGTCATCCACTCGAACAGATCTTCGTCTTTTTCAAATTCATATTCGTGGTCTTGAGCAAAGTAGCCAAGAGTGGCCTTTTCAGCCCATTTTACTTCGCCATGTTTGGGTTTTAAATCACGTGCCAAGCAACGCAGAAAGGTGGTTTTACCAATACCGTTCTCACCAATAATCGCGACTTTTTCACCCGCTTCAAACATCATATCAACATTGTTAAATAACAACTTATCAAAGCCATGACTGAGCTTTTTAAGCTCAACAGCATTTCGGTGCAGTTTGTCTTTATCATCGAACTCAAAGCGAATAAACGGATATTGGCGACTGGAAGGTTTAAATTCTTCAATTTTAATTTTATCAATTTGTTTGGCACGGCTGGTGGCCTGTTTGGCTTTAGACGCATTGGCCGAAAAGCGACGCACAAAGTCTTGCAAATCAGCAATTTGTTGTTTGGCTTTGGCGTTATCTTTGGCTTGCTGGTTACGAGCGGCGACGCTGGCTTCCATGTAATCGTCATAATTGCCAGGATACACGGTGAGCTTGCCGTAATCCATGTCGCAGGTGTGTGTGCAAACCTGATTTAAAAAATGGCGGTCATGTGAGATGATAATCATGGTGCAATCGCGATTATTTAGCACATCTTCCAGCCAGCGGATTGTGTTGATATCCAAGTTGTTGGTCGGTTCATCCAGCAATAATACGTCAGGGTTAGCAAATAGCGCTTGTACTAAAAGTACGCGAAGCTTCCAACCTGGTGCAATGGCGCTCATCGGGCCATTGTGCTGCTCAATGGGGATACCAACGCCTAACAGCAGCTCGCCCGCACGCGCTTCGGCAGTATAGCCGTCGTATTCGGCATATACGTGTTCCAACTCGGCGGCGCGCATATAATCTTCTTCTGTGGCCTCTAAATTGGCGTAGATTTCATTTTTTTCCAGATTAGCCTTCCACATTTGTTCGTGGCCCATCATCACTACATCTAGTACACGCTGGTCTTCGTAGGCAAATTGGTCTTGATGCAAAAAAGCCATGCGTTCGTGATTGTCAAGTGTGACATTGCCAGCGGTCGGCACTAACGTGCCTGCTAGAATCTTCATATAGGTGGATTTTCCGCAGCCATTGGCGCCGATTAAGCCGTAGCGATTACCATCGCCGAATTTAACAGAAACGTTTTCAAACAATGGCTTAGCGCCAAATTGCATGGTGATATTGTTGCTAATTAACATTTAATACTTTCAAAATTTATTACTAGAGTTTGCTTAAAATTTATTTTGGATGACGACTTCGTCCATCGTCAGTTGGCCACCACGTGCAGAAGCTTCTTTCAATGCTTTTCCAACGACCACAAACATTGCAGGCGCGTGGTCTGCAGGCAGGTTTAATAGTTTGGCCACCGCATCAAAATCAAAGCCATCCATCGGACAGCTATCATAACCCATTTCTTTGGCAGCGAGCATAATGGTCATTGCTGCCATGCCGCACGAGCGCATGCCTTCGTCTCGCTGCACCTGATCGTGATCTTTATAGTAGTTGCCAATTGCGGGCACTAAATAATCTTGTACAAGTTTAGGCGCATTTTGCCAGTAACGCTCAGGCTGTTTTGCCCACGATTTTAAATCGGCGCATAACACAATTAGAAGCGAAGCTTCTTCTACTTGTGCCTGATTCCAGCTCACGCTGCGAATCTGCTGACGTAGTACGGGATCAGTTACTACGACAAAGCGCCAGTTTTGAATGTTAAACGCAGTGGGAGATAGCATGGCCAGCGACATCAGTTTGGCGATTTCTTCTTTAGTCATGCTGTGGTGCGGGTCAAAGGCTTTAATAGAGCGGCGTTTAATAATAGCTTCAGTTACATTCATACTTTCTTTCAATAGTTTATGGCAATTATTTCTAACAAACTGTTACCCGCAGGCCGCATCCATACTACGGTTTCACCTATTTTATGACCGATAAGCGCTTTGGCCAAAGGCGACGTCCAACTGATTTTATTTACTTTAATGTTGGCCTCATCCTCACCCACAATTTCATAGATGTGACTTTCACCGTCTTCGTCTTCTACCTTCACTGTTGCACCAAACAGCACTTGCTCAGCCATTGGGTCAGGTTTGGTCACAAGTGAGCTATCTAAGCGTGCGGCGATATAGCGTAAATCACGATTAAAAACAGCGAGTTTTTGTTGCGTGCCGGCATCCTCTTTATTCGCAGAAAGGCTGACAATTTCTCGCTCTAACGCTGCAGCTTGTTGCTGTAATTGCGCATAACCATTGGCTGTTACATAATTAGGATGCGCACTTACCGGACGCTCAGGCACATCGGTGCCGGCGTGTTCTAAATCATCTTCCTTAACAAATCCGCGGCTCATAAAAGCTTAAGCCAAGTATAGCAAATCGCTAAACTCGGCTAACTATGTTTAATCAACCATCAGAATGGATTATCAATAAACTCAAGCGCGACGCCGCTAGTCGCTGCCAAATCGGCAAGATTCTTTTGAGTGTCCTTAGCGCCAATAACAATGGCTTTTGCTCCGTTGATTTTATCCTTTCCCGTTGTAAGTGCCTTCACTAGCGTTGTCGCGGTAAGTGATTCGTTTTCGCCCGCGATTATGACGGTGGTGGTTTTAAGGGCGAGCGCGCTAATAATTGCAACTACTTTGCCATTGTCCACACCGTTTTCAACAGCGGAAGTTGCTAATCGAGGGGCAATAAATCCTTCTGGTGCGCCGATAAAAATGAGCGTATTTTTATCCGATGGATATTTTGCATTCACTGTTTCAAAAATCTTTTGTGGATATACTGCAGTATCGTGTTTATCATTTAAACAACCCGTCAATAAGGTAAACACAACAACTAAAATATAATAAATAAAATTTTTCATGGCAACCTCATCTTGTTGATTCGTTGAGCAAATTTTAACATGCAGATATTAGCACATTCAGAAATTTAAGAATTATTCCCACTCTATCGTAGAAGGTGGCTTACCTGAAATATCATACACAACACGATTAATGCCGCGTACTTCGTTGATTATTCTGTTGGAAACTTTGCCTAGCAGAGCATAAGGCAATTCTGCCCAATGTGCAGTCATAAAATCGCTAGTGACTACTGCGCGCAACGCTACTACATAATCATAGGTGCGGGCGTCGCCCATCACGCCGACAGATTTTACAGGTAAAAATACGACGAACGCCTGGCTGGTAAGGTCGTACCATGATTTTCCGGTTTTTTCGTCTATGACATTGCGTAATTCTTCAATAAAAATCGCATCGGCACGGCGCAGTAAATCGGCGAATTCATGCTTAACTTCGCCCAAAATTCGTACACCCAGGCCAGGGCCAGGGAAAGGGTGCCGGTAAACCATATCGTGCGGTAAGCCAAGCGCTACGCCAAGTTCGCGTACTTCATCTTTAAACAAATCGCGTAATGGCTCCAGCAGCTTCAGGCCAAGGGTTACTGGCAACCCCCCTACGTTATGATGGCTTTTAATGGTGATCGCTTTTTTAGATTTTGCACCGCCAGATTCAATCACATCGGGATAAATCGTACCTTGCGCCAGCCATTTCGCACCTTTATGCCCGCCAGTTCCTGCTTTGAGTTTAGCCGCTTCCGCCTTAAACACTTCTACAAATTCTCGGCCAATAATTTTACGTTTGGCTTCAGGGTCTGTGACCCCGCTCAAGTGTCCCATAAATTGGTCAATCGCATCTACTCGGATGACTTTTGCGTGTAGTTTTCCTACGAACATGTCCATCACCATGTCGCCTTCATTCAAGCGCAGCAAGCCGTGATCGACAAATACGCAGGTGAGTTGGTCGCCAATCGCACGATGGATAAGAGCGGCGGCTACGCTAGAATCTACACCGCCCGATAAACCCAAAATAACTTCTTCATCGCCCACTTGAGCTTTGATTTTGGCAACGGCTTCTGCAATATGGTCTTTCATTACCCAATCAGGCTTTGCTTGGCATATTTCAAGCACAAAACGTTCTAAAATCGCTTGACCAAGCTTGGTATGCGTGACTTCAGGGTGAAACTGTACGCCATAAAATTTTCGTGTTTCATCTGCAAAAGCGGCGATAGGGGTAGTCTCATTACTTGCAATCACTTTGAAGCCAGTAGGTAATTCGGTTACTTTGTCGCCGTGGCTCATCCATACATCAAGCAAACCATGGCCCTCAGTATTCGTGCGGTCTTGAATGCCATTAAACAGCGCAGAATGGCCGCGGGCGCGGATTTCAGCATAGCCAAACTCACGTTTGTGACCCGCTTCAACCTTGCCACCAAGTTGTTGCGCCATGGTTTGCATGCCATAGCAAATACCTAAAACAGGTACGCCGATCTCAAAAACGGTTTGTGGTGCTTTGTCAGTTTCTTCTTCATACACGCTGGCGTGGCTGCCAGAGAGGATAATGCCATCTGCATTAAAATTGCGCACAAATTCATCACCAACATCGCAAGGATGAATCTCGCAATAAACATGTGCTTCGCGCACGCGGCGTGCAATGAGTTGAGTGACTTGTGAGCCGAAATCGAGGATGAGGATTTTTGAGTGATTCATTATAGTTTTAAATGCTTAAAATGCATGCTCTGGAAGCCAATGTCCATAAGCCTTCCGGGTCAGTCAACATTGCCTAGTCGATGCGATAGTTAGGCGCTTCTTTAGTGATTTGCACGTCATGCACATGTGATTCACGCATGCCCGCACTGGTGATTTGCACAAACTCTGCTTTGTTGCGCATATCTTGAATATTAGCGGCACCCACATAGCCCATGGAAGCACGCAAACCACCCATCAGCTGATGGATGACAGCGAGCACGCTACCTTTGTAGGGCACGCGTCCTTCTATGCCTTCTGGAACAAGTTTATCCACATTGCCATTGTTGTCTTGAAAGTATCTATCGCTAGAGCCTTTTTGCATGGCGCCAATCGAGCCCATGCCGCGATAGGATTTATATGAACGGCCCTGAAATAGTTCTATTTCACCTGGCGCTTCTTCGGTACCGGCGAACATGCCGCCCAACATTACAGAGTAGGCACCTGCTGCGATGGCTTTGGAAATGTCCCCAGAGAAACGAATGCCGCCATCAGCAATAAATGGAACGCCTGATTTTTCAAGCGCTTTTGCGACGTTGCTAATTGCAGAAATCTGCGGCACACCTACGCCAGCAACGATTCGGGTGGTGCAGATTGAGCCTGGGCCAATTCCAACCTTAATGCCATCTGCACCTGCGTCCACTAGCGCTTTGGCCGCATCTGCAGTAGCAATGTTGCCACCAATGACTTCAATTTTTGGATAATTTTTCTTTACCCATTTCACGCGATCTAATACACCCTGCGAATGACCGTGTGCGGTATCCACCACAATCACATCCACACCTGCTTCGGCAAGAGCAGCAATGCGCTCTTCGGTGCCTTCACCCACACCAACTGCTGCGCCTACGCGCAATCTGCCTTTACTGTCCTTGCAGGCAAACGGGTGATCGTGAGATTTCTGAATATCTTTAACGGTGATTAAGCCCTTAAGCGTGTCTTTATCGTCAATGACTAGCACGCGCTCAAGCCGGTATTGATGCAGTAAATGGATTGCTTCATCGCGTGTTGCGCCTTCGCGTACTGTAATTAGCCTGTCGCGCGGCGTCATGATGTTGCTGATGGCTTGGTCTAAATTCGTTTCAAATCGCAGATCGCGGTTGGTAACAATGCCGACAATCTTGTCGCCATCCACTACCGGCAAACCTGAAATCTTATGCTTTTGCGTGAGTGCCAGTACGTCGCGTACTGTCATATGCGGCTGAATCGTCACTGGGTCGTTCACCACACCAGATTCAAAGCGTTTAACGCGAGAAACGTGTGCAGCTTGTTGAGCCGGAGTCATATTCTTATGAACAATGCCCAGCCCGCCTTCTTGCGCCAGAACAATGGCGAGCGGTGCTTCGGTGACGGTATCCATCGCAGCAGAAACCAGCGGAATATTGAGTTTAATTTTGCGGGTGAGTTGAGTGCTTAAATTAACTTCGCGTGGCATCACCACAGAATGCGCGGGAACTAATAAAACATCATCAAAGGTTAAAGCCTGTTGCAGCAAACGCATGAGTAATCCTTATTTTCCAAAACGAGATTATACAGATTTGCAATGCTTATTAAAAGTTGGTAAGCTAAATTGACATTAAATATGATTAAAAACATGAATTAATCGTTAAAACATCAATTAATATCTAAAATAAACAGGGTGAAGTAAACTAATATTTAGATTAAGGCGTTGTTTGAGGTAGCATTTGCTTAGAACCGCATGTTGAAATTGATAGGAATATAAATGAAGGTTGTGAATTTACTTTTAGCATTAATAATTTTTAGCAGTCTGTCACTTGTGAGTCAGGCTGAAATATACAAATGGAAAGATAAAGATGGTACGGTGAGATATACCGATACACCGCCGCCTTCTAACATCAAACAAGAAACCATGAGTGGAAAAAAAGTTGTCCAGCCGACGGGTAAGGAGCCATTGGCGCCTGTTGCGAGTGGGCAGGCTGAGCCTTCCAAAGCGGCTCAGGAGAATGCGAACAAAGAAGATGCAGCTGCAAAAACGCGTCAAAAAAATGCCGAAATAGAGAAAAAAAACAAGCAAGAAAAGGAAGCACAAGCTAAATTAAAAGCAGAAAACTGCAAAGCAGCTAAAGCCAACTTCGAAACTTATAATCAAGGCGGCCGTGTTTATAAAATGAACGAAAATGGTGAGCGTGAATATATGGATGATAAAGACTTGCAGGCCGGCAAAGAGCAAGCACAGAAGGATATTAACCAGAACTGTAATTAAACGATAATAAGTTAATTTTCAGGCGGTGCATCCCCACCGCCTTTTTTCATGACTTTTCCATCTACAGCGCGTTGTTTACGCACTTCTTTCGGGTCAGCAATCAGTGGGCGATAAATCTCTACGCGATCCAAGTTTCGCAGAGGCGTATCTAGTTTGGTGAGTTTGCCGAAAATGCCGATCTGATTAACGCTTAAATCAATTTCTGGAAATTTAGTCAAAATGCCGGATGCCTGAATCGCCGCTTCTGCATTGGCCTGCGGCGGGATATCTACGGGAATGATGAGTTGCTGGTTGGGTAAAGCATAAGCCACTTCTACTGTGATATGTTGTTCGCTACTCACGTTGTATCCTTTACGCTATAAATTTTATCTGCGCGCGCCACAAAGCCATCTACAAAAGTAGCAGCAATATGGTTAAACACAGGTGCAATTAGTTTCTCTAAAAAACTATTGGCAAATTCGTAATTCAATCTAAACTCAATTTTACAGGCATCTTGTCGTAATTCAATAAAATGCCAATCACCTTCTAAGTGTTTAAAAGGGCCGTGCTTTAGGTTTATTTCCATACTATGTGGAAAATTTTTGTGGTTTTGCGTCGTAAAGCTTTGTTTTAAACCATGATAATGAATGTGTAAGGTCGCGCTGGTAATCGTTTCTGTGCGTTCTAGTAAATCCACACCACCACACCAAGGCAAAAATTTTGGATAGTCTTCCACTGCATCCACTAAAGCGTACATCTGCTCGGCAGAGTGCATCACCAATACTGTTTTTTCAACTTGCGCCATTAAATTTTTAATACTAGCGTAAAATGTCATTTTAAGTCATTAGTGAACAAACGCTAAGTTTTATGAGCATCGCCCAAAATAAAAAAGCCTTTTTCGATTATTTTATTGAAGAAAAATACGAAGCCGGCATCGTGCTTGAAGGCTGGGAAGTCAAGGCTATCCGCGATAATCGTGTCAACCTGAAAGAAGCTTATGTGATTATCCAGCGCGGCGAGATTTACCTGATTGGCTGCCATATCACGCCGCTGGGGGCAGCTTCTACGCATATTCGTCCAGATGCAATTAGGACGCGCAAGTTGTTGCTACATAATGAAGAAATTATCAAACTAATTGGCAAGGTCGAACGAGCCGGTTATACGTTGGTGCCACTTGATGTGCACTTTTCAAAAGGACGTATTAAAGTTCAAATTGGCTTGGCAAAAGGCAAAAAACAACACGATAAACGCGATACTGAAAAGGCTCGCGATTGGGAGCGCGAAAAAGGCCGCATCATGCGCTCGCACAACAAGTAGCGTATAATTTGTTTGTTGATGAAACTAATTTTTAGTTTTGTTAGTCATAGTAATACTGATTTTGGGGATGACCCGGTTTCGACGTGGGTTACAAAGCAGTGCAGGGCATACCGAGGATCAGATTACCTCGTAAATACAGCTGAAACAAGTATAGTCGCAAACGACGAAACTTACGCTCTAGCCGCTTAATACCGGCTGGACGCTGCACCATCTCTCCCGTGGGGTGGGTGGCTTTAAAACCATAGCAGCGTCATATACACGGGATACGTGTTGTGTTGGGTTACTTAACACATCATTAACCTTAAGGTGACTCGTCTTGCAGATGCTTGTCGGTTGGTGCATGCAAGATCAAACTAAACAACCAGGCTAAGTATGTAGAACTGTCTGTGGAGGATTTGCGGACGGGGGTTCGATTCCCCCCATCTCCACCAAACAATGTTTCTTTCTAGACCACTCTAGACTACTAGAAACCCTTGTATTTATTGGGTTAGAGGGAAACTTAGAAATTGACCACTCCGTCTGGGGTGGTCTTTTTTTGTCTGGATTTAGCCACAAATTAGCCACATTTGGTCACAATTTGGTCACAAGATTTGGCGGCCCAAAATGATTGATTGGGTGACTGCAATTATTCCTTGTCATCATGATGAATTGATTTTTGGTGGCTTTGTCACTTCAGTTGATATAGATGGGGTTGTTGACTGGCGCGTTGAAAAGAAAAAACAAGTTCGCGGCTCACACGAATCTAATCTAAATATCAAATCAATCGACAACACTCAAATATTGCTTGATGGCAATCCAGTAAAATGGCTTCAAGGTCATAACATGTTTGGATCTGATGATCTAATCGGCTTGATTCAAGCTGTCATGCTTAAACTTACTCCTTTACTTAACCTTGCTCCTAATGAGTACGATTTAAATGCATGGGCAGAAGGTCTATATTTTCTTAAACGTGTTGACTGCACCGCTATGTGGGATTTGCCTCGTAGAGCAGATATTAGGGCTTGGCTAAGGGCGGCTGAGATGCAATCAAAAAGCCGTCATGGTCGTCCTGTTACCACGGGTGGAACTCTATACTTTGGCAAAAACTCAAGACGATGGTCTGTAAAGTTTTATTCTAAAGGCGATGAAATAGAAGCTAGAGGTCATAAACTACCTTATGAAATTGAACATCGTGACAATTTAATTGATTGGGCAGATAATAAGCTTAGAGGTGAGTTAACGCTCAGAAGTATTCAACTAAAAGAGAAACAGTTATGCGTTGCTCAACAATGGCGAAAGACAGCGCCTATAGAACAGCTAATGTCATACATTGAAGGCTTAGATATGTCTGAACAGTTCAATATTACGTCAGTTGACTTAGATGGGCTCCCTGCGCGTTTAATTGCTGTTTATACTCTATGGAAAGAAGGCGTGGACTTACGCGCAATGTATCCTAAAGCAAGCTTTTATCGCTACCGAGCTGAATTCTTGAAAAAAGGTATTGATATAGCAATCCGTCAGCCATCAAAACCTGAAAATGTCATACCGCTTGTAAGAGTTCTACGCCCTGAAGCAATCGTACAAGTTCCTGAATGGGCAATTGGTACACCATTGTATTTTGATCCTAAAAAAAGCGCTTAATATTTATTAGTTATTACTACTCATTTAAATTGAGGTTATATGGCTGCATCAATCGATGAACAAAGAATTCAAAGTATTTTTTTTCAGGAATATTTATCCGAGGCAGCTCGCGTTCAAAAAGAAGGCACCCGTTTTGCTTATTATACATCTTCAGATGTGGCGTTTTTAATTCTTAAAAACAAAGAGATTTGGCTTAGAAATACTATGGCGATGAATGACTATATGGAAGTGGAATATGGTCTCAATTGTCTTATAAATGCATATAAGTCAGATTCTGGGAAATTTTTTCAGTCTGCTCTTGATGGGTGTTTTTCAAATCTAACAAAAGACATTGAATCGCATTTTAATGCTTGGATACCGGCATTTAAAAGAGATACTTTTGTTACGTGTTTTTCCGAGCACTCCCCCCATGAGGATATTAATGGACGTCTATCAATGTGGAGAGCTTATGGTGGAAGATCTGGTGTGGCTTTAGTTTTTAATAACGCTCCGATGTTTCTAAAAACACAAGAACTCGCAGCATATTCAAATCCTGTAGCATATGCATCTGAAGAACAAATGGCTATGTATCTGATAAAAATCGGAGAATCTATTAATTCGGAGGTTAAATTTATATCTCAACTAGATCGCGAGCATGTTAAAAATATAGTATTTCATATGTTTAGAACCGCAGCGCTATGTAATAAACATCCGGGTTTTTCGGAAGAGAAAGAATGGCGCGTGATTTCCTCACCCACTCTTCAGAAATCTGATTTAGTTTCTCAAGAGGCTGAAGTTGTGCGTGGAATTCCACAGACTGTTCTAAAAATAAAACTTAAAGATCATCCTGATAAGGGCATTGTTGGTTTAGAGATTCCACAGTTTCTAGAAAGAATAATTATTGGTCCTTGCGAGTTTCCTTGGATAGTCTTTCGAGCGCTTGCTGATCTTCTTACTCAGGCTGGTGTGACTGATGTAACATCTAAAATTTTTATATCAGACATTCCTTTACGACACTCAAATTAAGCTCTTGAGTTTATAAGCTTTGCAAATTTATACGCAGCCACTTTATTTTTTCTACTAGCAAAAAACCTCAACGTAATAAATAGCATTTAAGCTGGACGCGACACCGCGGCGCGACGGGGAACCCACTCAAATGGACGGACGCTTTAGCGCCCGCCTATTTGAGTGGGGGAGAGCGCGCATCCAGTGCCCCGCAATCTAGAAAGTGCGTATATGTAATACTGCACTTTTGTCTCAATATGAGACTTAATTATTAATATGCTATACGAGCTTCAGCTAATTTACGAAATGACCTATTAAGCCCTTGTTGGACATCATTTACCAAATCCAGAATTTCAGAATGTAATTCTTGGAGACCTTTAAGGCTAGTATTCCCAGAACCAAAAATCTTGCGCATATTATTTATAACCATTAATTCATTTCGTACGGCTTCATTATCAATTAAATATCGTAAATAAGTCTCTGTATTTTTAACCAATAATAATTCCTGTCCCTTTTCAACGTTTAGCAAATTATCAGGCATTCTGTATGCTATTGACGCTATATCGAAACTTGAAACATTGACTTCATTATCTGCATCGTATTTTAACGATTTAAGAAGTCTTATTACTTTTCTCAAATTTCCTGAAAGCTTTTTATCTTGAACGTCTAAGAGTTTGTTATGTAAGAATGGTTTATTAGATATTCTTTGATCTTTATGCAAATCTAATAATTTAATGCCTCTGTAATAGTCAATATTTGTTTTATCGTAATCTAGTGTTGTCCACCAATTTCCAATAACAATATCAATTTTTCTTTTTAAAGATCCACCAGATAATCCCAAAGCTTTACTTTTGCTCTTGTCTAAAATCGCCTCTGGGAATGCCAACTCTAGTTCTTTTGTGCATCTATTTCGCAATTCTTTCAAGTCTTCTAAAGGATTACCTTTATAAGGTGTGGTAGGTTTCAGGGGATCCTCTAAAGAATAAAACTTATTATGCAACGTTACCAAATCAATATCGCTGTATGCTTTGATGTGAGTATCGCTTGTTACAGAACCTTGGAAGCAAAATTCAACTAGATTTTCATCATTATTTAAGCGCCTATCTAGCTGGTTTAAAACTCTATTACCTTCTTCAAATGTATTCTTCGTGTATATAGGATCAATATCTTGCATTGATCCAATTGCATATTTTATAGCTTCATCATCAACTATTTTTTTATAAACTTCATTTATATCAGCAGTAGTTAAATAGGGGGAGGTCCTTCTACTTGAAAGTTTTTCTAATCGTCTAGTCGCCACTGATACTCTCCATTTCTCTAGGAAAGGTTACATGTATGATTTGCTCCTGGTTCGCGTAAGAGTTTCTACCTAGACTTTGCATTTGTTTTAACTTTTCTATATTTGCTTCTAGTAAGTCCGTTTCATATTTCTTGTCAGGAAATGACTCATCTACTCGTATACAAGTAATATCTTTGAAGAGCAACTTTCTTAATGTCTCAACTGTATTTGTATTGGTTGCAAATAACTTTTGAATCATTTTGAATGGCCAAAGTTTGAACACAACTTCTGAATACCAATTACGCTGCGGTTCATTATAGTGACCTACTCCGATACTCAATATTTTGATATTTTCTTTCGAAATGCCTATAGAGTATGCTGCATCAGCTATTGCAAATAAAGTTGGATTATTTGCAGAAAACCCTCCATCCATTGCAACAAAATCTCCCTGATTAGAGGTTTGAATCTTAGTCATTTCAAAAAATGGAAATGCCGCACAAGATGCAATCACAGCATCTGCTATTGTGCAATCGAAGCCTGCTGCAAATGTAGGTTTCAATCCAAAAGCTTGTGCAGGTGTTGATTTGAATATTAGCGGGCGTTCAAGATCATGGTTTGTGGCAACAATCCCAATTCTGGTTAAAAATGCATCAAACTTTGCATCTTTAAATATATCATTCGCTTGAATTCTTAATTCCCTAGATCGTTGCAACCGAGATTTATGGGTCATAACTTTAGGGATTATTTTTAAATATATTTTTTCAATTTCAGAAACGCTTTTCCCTAAAGCCAATAGTGAAGCAATTATTGAGCCTGTACTGGTACCATAAATTAGGTCAAAGTATTGATGTAAAGGTTTGTTAATATGCGCTTCAAATTCTTTAAGTACTCCTAGTGTATAAATACCTTTTGAGCCTCCTCCGTCCAGAGCCAAAACATTAAACTGAGACTGCCCAGTTCTTTCTCTTTCTAACTCTGATTTTTCTGACATAATTTTCTCAGAATTTCTGCTAATTATAAATTCCAATCATAGTCCTATTTTCATACTTTGACTTGCATAGAAATATTGTTGACATCTTAAATTTTTCATAATATATTAACGACATTCAAACAACATTCAATAAAATCTATTATGAAATCATCTGATCTTCACAATCTCTGGACTGCGCCAGACAATTCCAGAATTACTAGCAAGCAATTTTCTTTTCGATTGCCAGTTCATGTGGCTTCCAAGTTAGCTGCTTTAGCTGAAATGTACCCACAAAAAACTCGTACCGAAATAGTTGGTGATTTATTGGCAACCGCAATTGATGAGGTCGTAAAAGGTATGCCATATATAAATGGCCGCTCAATCGGATTTCATCCTGATACGGATGAAGAATGTTTCGAAGATATAGGACCGTCAGTAACATTTTGGTCTTTAGCCAATAAGTATTACAAAGATCTTGAAAAAGAGATGGGTAACGATAATCCTCCTTCTTTACAAGAAGCTATGCGCAAACCTAAAGTAGCTGACGAAGAAAACTAATTTCAATGAAATGGGTATTAATTAATAAGGTGATTGAACTTATCGGTTATACCGATGATGCAATTCGCGCTAAAATTAAAAATGGTGTTTGGCTTTCAGGTATTCATTGGACTAAAGCACCAGACGGTCGCTTAATGTTTAATATTGAGGCTATTCAAAAATGGATAGAACACAAGGCATAAATCCAAGAGGTAAAAGCATACAGATAGACTTTTACTATCTTGGTAAGCGTTGCCGTGAAACCTTGAAGTTAGAGCCAAACAAAGCAAACTTAACATTCGCTAAAAATTTCAAATCCGCCATTCAGCACGAAATCGCAATCGGGACTTTTTCATATGCGGATCATTTCCCACAAAGCAAAAATGCTCACTTAGGCACAAAATCCAACAATAAAACTGTTTCTGAAGCTTTAGATGATTTTCTTCAATCTACACGGAGAACTCTTGAAGTCAGTACTTGGCGTAATTATCGTAGTGCTATTGAGCATCATCTTAAGCCTACATTTGGTTATATCCGTATGGCTGATATGACATCAGTCGAAATAAAAAAATGGATTAGTACACTCACGATCACAAATAAACGTATTAACAATGTTCTTATCCCATTAAGAACTGTACTTAATGATGCATTTTCTGATGGCTTAATCGAGCGTAATCCAATCATTAGGATAAATAATCTATCCGTTAGATTTGAAGAGCCTCAGCCTTTCACCCCCACCGAAATTACAGCGATATGCAATGAATTACAGCAGCAGGGCAAAAATTTAGTTCAATTTGCAATTTGGACGGGACTAAGAACATCTGAACTGATAGCGCTAGAATGGAGCGATATTGATTGGATGAAATGTCTGGTAAGAGTAAGGCGTGCAAGTGTTAATAAAATAACTAAGCAACCTAAAACAAAGTCGGGTGAACGTGATGTAAAGTTATTTCCGCCAGCTTTCGAGGCTCTAAAGGATCAAAAACAATTCAGTTTTTTGGCGGATGGCAGAATTTTTCATAATCCTAGAACTAATACGCCATGGGAAACTGACGGGCAAATTAGAAAAACGATGTGGCAACCTGCATTGAAGAGAGCAGGGGTGTTATATCGTATTCCATATCAAACTAGGCACACATACGCGAGCATGATGCTATCTGCTGGTGAAAATCCGTTATGGGTAGCCCAGCAAATGGGGCATAAGGATTGGGGCATGATCCGTAAAAGATACGGGCGCTGGATTCCTGAGGTTGATAGCTCTGCTGGGGGTAAAGTTATGCAGTATTGGTCACAAATTAGTCACAAGGATATAGTAAGTGTTTGATATAAAACAAATCACCGAGGGTTCGATTCCCCCCCCATCTCCACCAAACAAACAATACCACCCGTGAGGTGGTATTTTTGTATACAGAGCAAACAAGAGCATCAAACTCGTAGAGTTTAACGAAGTATTGCTTAAACGTTAAGGGTAGCAAAGCGGTGTTGAGAAGTAACAAAAGACGGCAGAATCGCTCTAAGGTGAAGTAATACATTCCTGCATGCGCACTAAATCATTAAAAGGTGCTTGATTCGGCATAACGTTAATTGATTAGGAAGTTGATAAGTACAAATAAAGAATGGCCACATCAAAGTATGGTCTGGGGAGAACGCACTTCAACGTGGCCGGCAATATATGGGGAGATATTGCAAGTGCTAATATAGCGAATATTTATTTCTGTGATTTGTCCGTAATGTAACAAAAAGTATCAAAAGATAGTTTTTTCTCATGTGAGGGTTCAACTAATTGATTGCTTAGGTTTTTTCTTTTCACCAATATGTGTTTCACCGCGTTGTTTGGCTAGAATGACTTGCTTTTGCCGTTCAGTTAGCGCTGCGCGTTTTTCTTCACTGGTTTTATCGTAACAATGCGGACATGAGATGCCAGGCGTGTATTGTGGGCTTTGTAGTTCAGCAGGTGAAAGTGGCATGCGACAGGCGAAGCACTGGTCGTAATCCCCGACTTCAAGCCCATGCTTAACGGCAACACGCTGGTCAAACACAAAACATTCGCCTTGCCATAAACTCTCAGCTTCTGGCACGGTTTCAAGGTATTTTAGAATGCCACCTTGCAGGTGATACACTTCCTCAAAGCCTTGCTCTTTCATAAAAGACGAAGCTTTTTCGCAACGAATGCCACCTGTGCAAAACATCGCCACTTTTTTATTTCTGGTTTTATCTAAATTTTTTGCAACGTAAGCAGGAAACTCGCGAAAAGTGGTGGTTTTTGGGTCAACCGCGCCTTTAAATGTACCTATATGCACTTCATAATCGTTGCGTGTATCCAACAAAACCACGTTGGGATCGCTAATCAGTGCATTCCAGTCCTCAGGTTTTACATAAGTACCGACAGTTTTGTTAGGGTTAATATTTGGCACGCCCATGGTGACGATTTCTTTTTTCAGCTTTACTTTCATGCGATAAAAGGGGTGCGTGTCACAGTAAGATTCCTTGTGTTCCAAGTCGCTAAATCGCGGATTTTGACGTAAATAATCTAGAACGGCGCGAATATCATCTGGCAAACCAGCAATGGTGCCGTTAATGCCTTCACTCGCCAACAAAATAGTGCCTTTAATATGGTATGCCACACAAGCATCATGGATAGGCGCTTGCAGGGCAGCGTAATCTGGCAGGCTAACGAATTTATATAGCGCAACGGTTAGGTACCTAGGGTTAATTTCAGACATTTTACAAACTATATAATACTAAAGTGATATTTTACCACTCGAGATAGTGAAGCCGAAATCTAATCCTGCATCACTAAAATTTCGCCATTACCATTACACGCTAAATCGCCCGCAAAGCGCTGTACTCGCAGGGTTTTTATCCGATTAAACGATGTGGTAAGCGGCTTAAAAGATTGAAATAATAAAGCTAAGAACGGCAAAGTATGCATACCACAATCCTGAATCGTTGCATGTAGATTTACTGGGTTGATTAACAGGATCGTCCCGCGTTTCATGGCGAAACCTGTGTAGTTGCCGGTATTTCCATATACGCCAATTGTTCCTGCAATCATGCGGCTGCCGCAATAATTGCCTGAGCTTCCATCAATTAAAATCAAGCCGCGACGCATGCCGTCGCCCACTCTGTCACCGGCATTGCCCTGGCAAATAATGTTGCCACTTTGCATATTTGCACCCAAGAAATCACCGCAATCTCCTTCAATCGTGATGCTGCCACTCGACATTTTGTGTCCAATGAAATCAAGCTGTGGGCTGGATTTTTTGAAGATGATGTTTTCTGTGTCCTTGCCAGAAACTTTAAAAATATCAGCTATTTTGTGTGAGTTTTTGGCTATTGATAGTTTAAGATTGCCAATCTCGGCAATGCTTATACCCCTTAAATTATTCGGTGTTAAGCGGCCACAATTAAGCTTGTTAGCTGGATTTGATTTGAGAGTGAATGTTAGCGCTGTCATTTCAAAATCTCGTGTAGATTGAAATGATGCGGACCGAGTTTACCGCCGTAATTACCAGCTGAAATGCGTTTAACTCCACTCTCACATCCAAGGCTGCATGCGGCCTCTATGCCTGCTTTCATGGCTTTGGCGATGTCATAAAAACTCAAACCGTCTATTACAATTTCCATTACACTTTCAATGTCGTTGCTTAACTCACTATTTACCAAACCCTTTAATGTCGGGCAAAATGCATCATTGGTTGAAGCAAACATTTTTGGATATTTGCTGCCCACCTTTGAGCCGCTGCGCACCGTGCCGCCAGGGAAGGGCATAATGATATTAGACATTTTTTTCATGGCTTCAATTGCAGATTCACATGCGGCGAGTACTTGCGTTTGGCTGATTCCTAGTACTAGAAAATTGCCGCCACCGATGGCACGCACCATGCCTGTGGTCTCCTGTACCAAGAATTCACCATCCATCACTGGGATGCGCCAATAGCGTTTGCCAGCAATCAATTTAGAGGTTTGAAATCCATCGCCAAAATAACGTAAATTTTTACCCAAGTTGATTTGGTCATCAGATTTGATGCCTGCAAAGGCGGCAGCCGTGGGGCAGGTGAGAATACATTGCCCCATACGCGTTTCCAACTGTTGCATCAACACTTTGCTGCCCATGGCGAACATCAATACACTCACACCTGGTCTGCCATCAGGCGTTTCGTCTGTACTCAATTCGCATTCAATACCAGCTTCAACTCCGCAACCAATTACGCTGGTGGCAAAGCCAGTCATTGTATTGGCAGCGTGATATGCCCACTTGAGATTGAGTGCAGTAATGATGACCCGCGTAGCGCGCATATTAAATGCCTCGGCGAAGGTGTCGTCTATCTGTACGCCGTTAATTTGCACGTGCTTTGCTTTCATGTTTTACTAGGCTGCTGTACCCATCAGCAGTTATTTCATCATCTGAAATCTTAAAGTTATCTAATTGAATTGTGTGATATTTATCAAAATATTTGCTTAAGTCTTTTTCTACATTAATATCAAATGCAGGTTTAGTGGTATGTGTTGTGCCCCAAACTACTTTGGTCACAGTACCGTTTTTTACCACGAGTTCACCATTTTTGAACACATAATCAGGTTTGGCAAACATTTTTTCATAATCGGCATGCTCGGTGTAGACAGTAATGTCTGCTTGAGCGCCAATACCTAAATGCCCGCAATTATCCAGACCAATAAGTTTGGCTGCGCCTGCACGCGTCATGATGGCGATTTCATACAAGCTATATTCGCGGTTTAGCGAACTTAGGTTACTCATGGCTTGTGCATCTAAATTGAGTTTTGCAAAGGCTTCGTTTCTAAAGGTTTTATCCATCAGTAACCGGATTAAATGCGGATAGCTGGTAAACGGCGCGCCATTGGGGTGGTCGGTGGTTAAGAATATGCGCCATGGGTCGTTTACGCTTAAGAATAACTCCAAGCCAATCGCCCATTGCAGTGCATTTACGTAATTTTGGTCGCGATATTTAAAAGGCACCACACCGCAACCAGCGTCGCATTCCACGTCCATAATTACCGATTTTTTAGGGTTGGCGTGCTTGGCATTTAAGTGTTGCATCATGCTGTCGCCAGAAGCGGTCACGGTTTGGCCAAATAAAATCTGCCCAACATCAGCGGTGATATGCTTGTTTTTATTGAGCGCTTCCGCAATTTGCGCTGCGGCGGATGAAAATTTCTTGTCGCCTTCAGTGCCGTAGCTGTGGAATTGAATGTGCGTGAGGTGCATCGGCACGCCGTCGCTCGCACTCATAGTTTGTAGGGTGGTTTCAAAGTTTCCCGCTGCGCCCAGGTTGTTGCAATGTACGTGTAAAGGTTTTGCGATACCCAATTGATGCACAGCTGTACTCAGGCTTTTTAGAATTTCACGCGGGGTCACTTTGTAATATACGTTGTTTTCGTCTAGATTCAATCTGCGCTGATTAAATTTGAATGCGTTAATACCGCCCGGATTCACCACCTTGATACCAATCGCCTGCGTAGCATGTAATATCCACGCCACATAGTCATTTATAGCTGTCTGATCTTTTTTTGCTGCCAACAGACGTAAAAAATAATCGTCATTGCCCAGCATGGCATAGCCACCTTTGTCTATCATCGGGGTGTCGCCCATCTCCAAATGCGCCTGGCGCGCGTTAATGGGCATGATGGCGGGTTCGAACGCGGCGGTATAGCCCATCTCTATGTAGCGGAAGCCGGTATCGGTGGAGCTGGGTGTGGCATTATGACTACAGCTGGGCGTGCAGATATGCGCTTCTGGATCGCCGTAGCCTTTTGTTTCCTGAAATTCTGGCAGCATCATGCGCGCAATGTTCACCTTGCCGCCGCCAATATGGCTGTGCATATCGATTGCACCGGCCATGACGATTTTTCCAGCCAAATCATAAACATGTGCTATATGTTCGTTGTGGTTTGGTTTGGAAATGATGCACCCGTCACGGATGTAAATATCCTGCACAATGCCGTCTTTATTATGCGCTGGGTCGTAAAGCTTGCCGCTTTTAAGAAGCGTTATCATGCCAATAAAGCCTCAATTTTATTTACCACTTCACTCAAAGTTGGCAAATCACTCTTACGTAGTTTTTTTAACGGCAATATTACTGATGAATCCACCCTAAACAGCGTGCCGTTGCAATCCAAACCTGGCGTGGCAATTGGGATAAATACGGCGGGAGGGGTTATAAGTTGGCTATTTGCATTGCCAAACACAATTAACGGATAATCGGAAGTTGGCGGCAATTTATCTGCATTAAAGCTGTTTAGCCAAACCATACAATCATGTTCAAAAGGCTCATAATTTAAGGTGGTGCTGTTCAACCAAGTATTGGCGTTGTTGGCGCTGGTATCGCCATCGCTACCGCCAAGCGGCAAGCCGGCAGCACGCGTTGTTTGATTTAGGATCGCTACCGTTTCGGTGATGTTTTGAATGGTGAGTTCTGCGTGCGGGAAATCCAGATCCTTAGCAACCCATGTCAGCACAGAGTATTGAGCGGTTTTGAGTTTGTCAGCAACTGCTTGCAAATCACTCACTTTAATACCTGCAACCAGAGAGGCTTTTAGCCGTTTACCTGCAACCAAAGCACGCAAAACTAATGTAACTTCAGGCAAATCCGCCGCCCTACAAGCCAATAAAGATGGACTTTTCATGAGAGGTGAAATAGCTGGATTCGTATCTATATTTTCACCAATATAAATAATCTTGCGTTGATTGGCATCGGTAAACATAGCATTTTCCACCCAAACAAATCGCTCAAAAAAACGTGGGTTGTGTTTTACGATATCAGTGCCAATACACACAATCACATCAGCGCGGTTTTTCACTTCGGTAAGTGTAGTAGTTTGCCAGCCCGTGCTTTGCAGTACCGCCAAATTGCGTGTCATGCTGAGGGCGTTCAGATGCTGAAGATTACCACTGGTTTTTTGCGCTAAATGATAGATTGCCCGAAAATTTGCGACATCGGTGCTTAAGCCAGAAAATAACGGGGATTTAGCTTGTTTCAGAATGTGTGCAGCTTCAGTAATAGCCTGTTGCAGCGGGACAGGTTCGCCTGCAATTTTTGACGATAAATTACCTGAAGACTGCTCAAAAAAAGCTACGCTTTTAGCGCAGCCGTTGGTTAATACTTTGATTTTATTGTTGTTATTTTCAACCAAAACATCATCGCACAGCAATCCGCAAGCAGGGCAGATGGCAAGGCATTGATTCGATTTTATGCTAACGTGATTCATTAAATTAGATTTTGCCACAGCAAGCATAAATGCGCGAATAATTATGAAAGAGACTTAACATTTTAATCTTAATGTTTTAATGAAATTTAAAATATTAGTGTCGAAATTTGAATTAAAAAAATTTCTGTATAAAACATCACATTATTGTTCATTTGCATGTCAATATCCATAAGGCTTGCAGAGCATGTATTTTATTGAACTTATAGTAAGGTTGTATTTTTTGCGTTAATGTACTTTGTTGCCTCCGCCGCTCTTGTTGTCGTACACAGTAAAGCTCTGTGATGATTCCGGAACGTCGCCCGGTTGCAAGGGGCGTTCAGTGATGGCAAGTTCACTGGTGACGATTTTGCCTTTGCGGAAGATTTTCAGTTTCACTTTTGCTCCAATGCGCACTAAATCGAGCGCCTTTTGCATATTTTCATCGTCTTTCAGCGCGATGTCATTGATCGACATGATGATATCGCCACCCAGAATGAACGATTGGTGATCAATCTTGACAGGCAGGCGGCCGCCAGTGATACCGGCCTTGCTGGCGGGGCTGCCCGGCTCGACTGATTCGACCAGAAATCCTTTTGTGAGAGGCATAGCGAACACTTGAATCAATTTCGAATCAATTAAGCTGCCACCTAGGCCGAGCCAAGGCCTAATCAGCCGGCCTTTTTCTACAAGCGGCAATACAGCGGTTTGTGCCAGGTTAGCAGCCGCGGTTTTTCTGGCAAAATGCGGTTGAGCGCACCGATGATGCCGCTGGTGATGGTTTGGCCAAGACCCAATGGGTTGCCGATGGTGACTACTTCGTCGCCTGGCCGTAACTTAGCCGAATCAGCAAAAGTCAGTACGGGAAGTTTGCCAGTATCAGGTTCTGGAATCTTGAGAATGGCAAGATCGTAAATCGGGTCGGCTCCTAATAGCTTGGCCGGCAAAATTGTGCCGTCATCAAGCATTACATTAATAACTTGGGCGCCAAATACGATATGCGAATTGGTCATCACCAGACCAAGAGTATCGATAATGAAACCAGAACCTGCAGTCTGTTGAATGCGGTCCTCATTTCGATAAGGGTTGATGGTGAGTGCCGTGATGCGTACCACCGCGGGAGATTTACTTTCGTAAAGGTCTGAAGTTGATTGAGCGCATTCCGTTGCGGCAAGTGCTGGAACGCATGAGGCTAAGCTAAGAATTGCAAACAATGCATATATCGGCAACGCTCTTTTGGTGACGTTGCCGATGTTAAGTCGCTTGCTTAACAAGTAGTGCATGATTGCTGCTTTTTATTGATTACTCATCAATCATTAGTTGTGTTCATGCTCACCATCATGGTCTTTATGATGACCTTGGTGCTGAAAAGCCGCATCAAAAGTTTTTTGTTGAGCCGGAGTCAATTGGCCATAAAACTCTTTTGTCGCTTGCACGCGCGTTTCGATTCGCTGTTCTCTCTCTTTGGCTCTGGCTAGCATGTGGTCCAGACGATCTGGCGTTGGAAGTTTAGACATTTCTTTCCAATCTTCTTTCTTATGCATTTCATTCGGTTTTATTTTTGCTACAAAACTGTTCCATGCTGGTTCTTGAGCGCTAGTAAGCGCAAGTTTGTCATGTAATTCTTTTTGACGTTTTTGGAAATATTCAGCACGTTTATCCTTGTCCCAATGCCCATGCCCGCAATTTCCATGCTCATCGTGGGCATACGCAATATTTGAAATTGCAACTATTGAAGCTATAGCCACGGGAATTAAAATGGCTGTGCCAAATTTACTCAAGCGGCTTGATTTTTTAGGTTGTTCCATAATGATACTAATCCTTTACTGTTGTTAAAGATGATGTATTGCTACACATGCATTACAACAGAGTCTTGTATCAGAAATTTTTCAGGATAACGTGGATTTGTACCAATATGTTTCAAGTGCAGGCGGCTTGAAACATAGCATAAGAGTCAATGAGGATGATTTAATGCTGTTGAGGCCATCGCTCAGAGTTGGCCTGATCACCCTTACGAAAAGTACGGTTGGCGGGTTTGCCAGGCAGATCTTGGTGCGAGCCTTGTGGTTGAGCTATCTGCGGCTGTGCTGCCTGTGGCGCAACTTGAGTGCGTGGTTGCTGTGCGGCCTGTACGTGAGACTGTGGTGCGGCTTGAATTGGCTGACGTACTTGAGATGGCACTGGAGCCTGCGCTGGAGCTGGTGCTGCAATAGGCGCTGGCGTAGATACTGCAATGGGGGATGGGGGCTGTGCCTGATGCACTTCTCGAGGCAGCGTGGCTGTTACTGGCGGCGGTGAGACGCGGTTTGGTAGTTGTGCGGCTTCGTTAGTTCGAGGCATATGTTGTTGGCGTTCTGTTGGCACAGGCGTCTGCACTTGTGCTGGCATTGCTGATGGTGCTGGTGTTGTTGGCTGCGGAGGCACTTTGCGGGTCGGAGTTGATTCAGTTCTGCCGGCAGAAGAATGCAAGCCAGGCTCAGCCTGACGATAGGGTCGTGGAAGCTGAGGACGTATTCTTTCCGGCCCAGTGTCTGTACCAACCTCAGGGCGACGTAACTCAGTATCAGAAGGCTTAGGTATTGGCACATAACGTGGCTCAGCGGCTTTAGGATTAGCTGTCTTAGATTGCCAAGGTAATTTAGCTCCTTGGGGTGGACGCGTAGCGACAACTTGTCTGCTAATTACTTGCTCCGGCGGACGTACTCCTTTAGGCGCATCACCCACTAAATTCGCCGAATTTGGTTTAAATGGCAGCGCCCCGTGGATATGATCCATATCTCGATCTTGCCCCTGCGGGCGGTTTGAAGCCCCGTGTTCTCTGCCAAATTGATCCTGAGTGGTGGTTACAAAGGCATTGGATACGTGCCGGTTGGCATAAGAGATGTTGTTAATGTTGACTGTGCTTCCCTGTCTTACTACTACGTTGTTTACTACTCGAGGTCCACCCCATCCGCCCCAATAAGCCCGGCCAACAAAGCCGCTACGACCCCACCAGGGAATCAGCGGCTCACCCCAGCCGAGAGCAACCCAGCCCAACCCTAAACCGCCGACACCGACAGAAAGACCTGATCTATTTCCAAAGAAGGCCACTAGCGCAGGTGCGTAAACTGGCCTTCGCAATACAACTGGGCCAGGCGCCCACGCCCAGTAACCGCCAAAATAGACCCAGCGCCCATAGTGAAACGGTGCCCAACCCCAAGGCGCATCATCAACCCATGTCCATTGGTAGTTCGAATCCCAAATCCAGCGTCCAGTCGTGTATGGTGCCCAGTCAGGACCGATCCCATCGGGCACCCATACCGGACCATACTCATCAGAAACACGCCAATTGCCGTAGTAATCTAAATCATGTGCACCTGCGATACCGGCAGAAAGATAACGTTCGCTTACTGCATCAACCAGACTATTGGTGCGGTCATAGTTCCATTGATCCCACTCATCCAGTTCTGGCGCTGCATAAGTCTCTGCTCGAGCCATATCAGTACCTTGATGTATTACAGTTTCTTCAGAAGGAAGTAACGTCATCGCCTCGCTACCCAGTGGCGTCATCGTGGCCCGCCCGCCGCGCCTAGTAATAAAATGCACATCACCATCAACATCCACGCGGTAATAGCCTATATGGTCAATGGTAAATACTGCGTTAGGAGTGTCCAGCTCAACGGTATATCCTGCTGAAGGAAGTGTGCGCAAATCGAGAGATACGCGACCTGTAGTGACTTTCAATTGAAGATAATCCGGCGTTTGATTCACAATGCTAAGTTGTGTGTTGTCATCAGACCGAATAAATGCCCTGCCTTCTGCCTGAAGTTCGAGTTCAGAATTCTTGCCAGTATAAATAGAATCGCCAGCCATCAAAGGGGTATTGATGCGCGCTTGCACCCAGTCGTCGGCCCCATATCGCCAAAATGAAACGCTACCGTTGATATAACTAAGACGAAGCGGGTTGACTGCCGAGTTTTGGTCTTCAGCCCAGCTTGGCATAGCTGCGCTGAGCATCGCCAATAGTATAAATAGAGTGGTAATGATGCGTGATAGAGGAAACATAGTGATCCCTATTAAAATTTGGTAAAGCGTTACTTATGCAACTAAATGATACAATGTATTATCACCTTAATAAACGTAAGTTGCCAATAATGGTTGACTATTAGTTTACGGGTTGAGAAGCCCCGCGATGCCGATTTGGCTTAAATGATTTAGTTGAATTATTTGAATTGTTAAACTTAAAACTTGTTTCAAAAGCGACTAAATCATAGCCAGAAAAAAGACCTGGGGGGGTGATAAAATGTTCGGCGGCCTTTATACTGCATGTTACCGCCTCGGAAAATGCACTAAAATCACCCACAACAATCGCATCATCTGCTGGCGAAACTTGCACTTCATCGATATGCCCAACTCGTTTCAAAGTGATGTGAAAATCAAATAAGCCCTGCATCTTTTTTGCCGACTTTCCTATAGATAATTTTTTGTAAGCAAGGCATTGTTGAATCTTTTTTTCAATTTTTTCAATTTAAGTAAACGCGCCAGGTGGGCTTACGAATTTATCTACAATAAAAACTGGTTTGGATACAATTTTTGGAATGTTAAGGTTTAAGCCTGTGTTGTTTGAAAACTCATCGCAATAGGTTGGCGCTGCCAACATAATCAATACGGCCAGACTCAGCATGGTTATTATTTTTTTATATTATTGAAGTATCCGATGGCTATAATTTATTTTATATTTTGTTACAAAGAATATAAAATAAATTATAAGATTTATTCAGAAATTTAAAGAATTTACTTCCCGTTAACTGGCATTCTAAATTGGGACTTTCGTTCCATAGTTGACCTTTTGATTTAATCGAAACAAAATGAGTGTGCGCACAAAGTTTTGAGCTTCTCCTGTTGGTTACGATGCAACTTAGTGCGTGTCAGGTCTGCGTTAACTTGGAACGTACTGAGGCAAGCCGTTCGTGGACAAAGCTGATGTTGCCTCTCAAGCTATAGAATAGATCTCCGTACGATGCAGGGATTTTCATTTTATTGACAGTTTTCTCAATAAAATCCAGTTTGTGTAGCAGTTCTTCGATTTCTTTATTATTAATCGAAGGTTTGAGCGCATCACGTTCAATTTCCAGTAAATTTTTGTACCAAGGGTAAATGCGCGATTGTATTCGCCAGCGATAGATGGCAGGGGCTAACTTTATTACAGGAACCATCAATAACACGAGCGGCACGATAACTGTAATAATCCGATTGATCAGACTTGCCAGCCAGAATGGAAATGTGCGATAGAGAAAACTTTTGCCCGTAGCATAAAATCGTGAGGCATCTTTGCTGATTTCAAATTCATGCTCTAACGGTGCTGGAAATTCACCGCGCTTTCTGTAAAGTCCAGCTGTGCTATGTACTTCGCGCGCCGCCTCTAACAGGGCGTCAGAGAGTGTAGGGTGCAGATTTCTGCGGGCGATGAGCTCCACTGTTGGGCCAACCAAATTCACGTCTTCTGTGGGAATATTTTTACCAAAATCAATCGCGCCTTTTGGCAATTCCAATTTATTTAAATAATTGATGCGGCGCGTATAGCCATCGGCCTGAGTAAAATTAAATAGGTTAATGTCCGGTGTGCGCAGCAATTGACGGATCAAATCAGAAGAGGTTGAATCTCCCATTACAAAAAGCGCATCAATGCGATTATCCAGCAACGCCTGTATTGATTCAGCAGAAGTTGTGCTGACGAATTTAGTGTCACCGCCCAGTTCGATGCCATTGGCTTTCAGCAATGCAAGCGCGATGGTGTGTGTGCCGCTGCCGTCTGGCCCTATATCGAGTTTTTGACCTTTGAATTCAGAAAGCAAAGTCTTGGGTTCGCCGTGATAAAAAATCATTAGCGGTTGGTAATTGATGCTCCCTAAAGAGAAGAGACTATCAATATTAAGATCTTTCACGTCGCCGCCTTGAACAAAACCGACATCCACATTGATTTTATTATTGAGCAGCGTTCTAAGGTTGTCGTTGGAGCCATCAGAAGGCAGTATTTTTAATGTGATGCCATCTCTGGCTAGAATTTTTTGATATTTAAGTGCAGTTTTTTGGTAAGAGCTGCCTTCCGGACCACTGGTGATTGTGATCGTATTGGGGGCAGCAGTGAAGAAAAACAGGAACACAGCGATGCCAATGGCTAGAATGGTGATTGCGATGACGCTGATGGAGAGCGTTTGGTTACCCCCATAAAGAGCGTTAATTTTGTCTAAAGTTTTTGCTAAAAAGTTTTTTTGTGACATTTGATGGTTTACGAATTATGGAAGCTGGTATATGAGTATAAACTCTTTTAAAAGATTCAAATAGAATGAAATGGCAGTTTAGGATCAGTCAAGATTCACGGTATTTATTGTCGTAACAATAGCGTATCTGACTCCATTCACTTCAATTTTAATTTGGAAGTGGTTTCAACAACATCGCAAATTGGTTGTTTATCAAACTCATCAAAAATGATAGAATTATGTTCTTTCTAAGTAGTTAATTTAATTGTAATTTTTTATTTTTGGTAACTTTATATATTGGAGTCAGCATGGCAGTAGAACGCACCCTTAGCATTATCAAACCAGACGCAGTGGCAAAAAACGTGATTGGACAAATATATACACGCTTTGAAAACGCTGGTTTAAAAATAGTGGCAGCAAAAATGACGCATCTTACTAAAGCTGAAGCAGAAGGTTTTTATGCTGTTCACGCAGCACGTCCGTTTTTTAACGATTTAGTTAAATTTATGATTTCTGGCCCAGTAATGATTCAAGCGCTGGAAGGCGAAAATGCTGTGTTGAAAAACCGTGAGTTGATGGGCGCAACAAACCCAAAAGAAGCCGCTCCTGGCACGATTCGTGCCGATTTTGCAGCTAGTATTGATGCAAATGCAGTGCATGGTTCAGATTCTGCTGAAAATGCAGCGATAGAAATTAAATATTTCTTTGGATAATAAATAACTCATTGATTAATTTATTAGACCTTAATCAAGCACAACTCGCCGATTACTTTGCAAATATCGGTGAGAAGCCTTTTCGCGCCAAACAATTGATGCGTTGGATGCATCGTTTTGGTGTGTATGATTTTGCGCAAATGACGGATATTGCTAAAAGTTTGCGCGAGAAATTAGCTGCTGAAGCCAAAATTATCTTGCCTAATGTGCAGTTAGAGCAAATTTCTAACGATGGCACGCGCAAATGGCTTATTGGCACAGACGATACGAAAACAGGTGCGGCAAACAGCATTGAGACGGTGTTCATTCCTGAGGATGAACGCGGTACTTTGTGCATTTCATCGCAAGTAGGTTGTGCGCTGGCTTGCACGTTTTGCAGCACGGGCGCGCAAGGCTTTAACCGTAATTTAAGTGTGGCAGAGATTATCGGCCAACTGGCGATTGCGAATAAATCGTTACGTCAGGAAAGCGGCTACGACTTGTTGCCAGCAGGCGAGCGCATCATTTCAAACATAGTCATGATGGGCATGGGCGAGCCGCTCACCAATTACGATAATGTCGTCACCGCCATGCAGATTATGCTCGATGATAACGCATATGGTTTAAGCCGCCGCCGCGTGACACTTTCAACTTCAGGCATTGTTCCAGCAATGGATAAACTAAAAGAAGATTGCCCGGTAGCTCTGGCAGTGAGTCTGCATGCACCTAACGATGCGCTGCGCGACGTGCTGGTGCCGATTAATAAAAAATACTCAATTAAAGAATTAATGGCGGCTTGTAATCGTTATTTGGAAAAAGCTCCGCGCGACTTTGTAACGTTTGAATATGTGATGTTAGACGGTGTGAATGATACGGTTGAACATGCGCACCAGCTATTAGACGTTGTTAAAAATGTCCCCTGTAAATTCAATTTAATTCCATTTAACCCGTTCCCCAATAGCGGATATGAGACATCAAAATCTAGCCATGTCCGCGTGTTTCGTGATATTTTAATGCAAGCAGGCTATGTGGCGACTGTGCGTAAAACACGCGGCGAAGATATTGATGCCGCTTGTGGGCAGTTAGCGGGTAAGGTTTTAGATAAAACAAAACGTAGCTTGAAAATTCCAATAGAGGCGGTTGCATGAATTTAACATTAATAAAAATTGGCTTAATTGGATTTCTCAGCTTTTTGGTAAGCGCTTGCATGACGCCACAGAATGATGGCTACGGTGAAACTAAACTTGCTGCTCGTGCGCGCTCACATACTGATTTGGGGGCTGCATATTATCAGCAAAATAAATTAGAAATCGCTTTGGATGAATTTAATCATGCAGTTCAAATTGACCCCACTTATGGGCAGGCTTACAATGGTTTGGGTCTTGTGTATGCGGCGCTGAGAGAAGATGCTCAAGCAGATGCAAATTTCAAAAAAGCCATTCAAATTGATCCAAAAAGTTCGGAATCGCATAACAACTATGGCGGTTTTTTATGCTCCCGCAATCGTTACAATGAATCAATCGTACAATTTTTAGAGGCCGTTAAAAATCCTTTATATGCCACACCCAATCTGGCGTATGCCAATGCGGGTATCTGCTCAGCGCGTAATAACGATGTCAGAAATGCAGAAATTTATCTCAATAAGGCTTTGCAGATAAATCCGCTTACTCATTCTGCAGCCATTCAATTAGCGGAAATTCAGTTTAAACGAGGTGATGCAAGCACTGCAAAACAAACAATGCAGAATGCTTTACTGTATTCACCTGGCCCAGAAGCTTTATGGCTGGGCATTAGAATTGAGCGTGCATTAGGAGACAAGGATAATGTGGCCAGTTATGCTATGCAGTTGCGTCAACAGTATCCAAATTCTGAGCAAACGCGGTTATTATTGAGTGGTCAACGCTAGTCAGGAATCGATCAATAGCAATTATTTAGGTGTTATAAACAAGGTGACATCATGGTGCGTAAAATCAAAGAACCTAGCCAGCAAGTTGATTTGGCTCAAAATATCTCGATTTCATCGGAATTGGTGGATTCGTCTGAAAATAGTGCCCATAATCCATCTCGTTGTGGTGGAGCACTGCGCTTAGCGCGCGAAAATCAAGGTCTGACAATACAAGATATCGCAAGTCGCCTTAGGTTAAGTTACAAGCAGATCGAAGCGATAGAGGCCGATAATTTTTCATACCTGCCAGAAGCAACTATTGTGAGAGGTTTTATTCGTAATTATGCAAAGCAGCTAAAAATTAATGCTGAACCTTTGCTGGATGCATATAACATACTTGTACCAAATAGTATCCCATATGAACTTACGGTAAAACCCACCTCGAAAATGAAGGTGACTGCTTACAGCAAGCCGAAAACAGGGCGTTATGTTTGGGCTGGGTTAATCATTTTGATGGGTTTGGGCGTTTGGCTTTTTTATCAAAGCTATGTTGAAAAACCTAACCCAACTAAGCCTGTAGCAAGTATAAACAGTATGGAGCCGTTGCCAGAAGCCGCTTTACCAGCGGCTGAGCGCGCAAGCGAGCCGCAAATAGCGACTGAGCTAAAGTTACCGCATGCTGAGAATAGTGCGACCCAAACGCCTCCTGCTAATGCCAATACGAGTAATGCTGCGCCTGCAAATATACAGCCTTTGTCTGCGCCGGAATTAAATAATGCATCCAACACTTTGCCAGTTCAGCCAGCAGTATTGCCTAGGAATGGCATGGCTCAATTAGAGTTTAATGCTAGCCAAGAAACTTGGGTAAGTGTTGTAGATGCAACAGGCAAACAGATTTTTAACAAAACGATATTTGCAGGCAGTCGCGAAAGTATTGATGTAATGCCGCCGGTGAAAGTGACGGTAGGTAATGCGGGTGGTATCAACATGAGCATGAATGGAAAGTCAGTCGATTTAGCGCCTCACTCGCGTAACAACATAGCACACATCAATCTCGAGTAATTTAAATATGCGGCGTAATTCTTTACAAGTGATGATAGGCCACGTACCTGTGGGCGGTGGTTTAGCTAACTCAAGTCCTGCATCTGTGGTTGTTCAGAGCATGACCAATACCGATACCGCCGACGCTCAAGCTACAACTAAACAAGTGTACGAGCTATGGCAAGCGGGCTCAGAAGTCGTGCGCATTACGGTAAACTCTCCAGAAGCAGCAGCCCAGGTAGGCAATATCCGTGCGGGTTTGGATGCGCTGGGCTGTAACGTGCCGCTGGTGGGCGACTTTCACTATAATGGTCACAAGCTGCTAGCGGCTTATCCTGATTGCGCCAAGGCGCTTGCCAAATACCGTATTAACCCAGGCAATGTGGGCAAAGGCAGCAAGCGCGATGAGCAATTTACAACCATGATTGAAGCCGCAATTCAATACCAAAAATCGGTGCGCATCGGTGTTAATTGGGGCAGTTTAGATCAGGCCAAAATGGCCCAGATGATGGACGATAATGGCAAACTAGTTAGCCCCTTATCGGCCGACGAGATTATGCGTGAAACCTTAATCCAGTCTGCGCTTGAGAGCGCTCAGCAGGCCGTGGATATTGGCCTAGAGCCTAATCAAATCATCATTTCTTGCAAGGTCAGCAACGTGCAAGATTTAGTAAAAGTGTATCGTGAGTTGGCCAAGCGCTGCGATTATCCACTGCATTTGGGTTTAACCGAGGCGGGAATGGGTTCCAAAGGTATAGTTGCCTCTACGGCTGGAATGTCATTGCTGTTGCAAGAAGGTATTGGCGACACGATTCGTGTAAGTTTGACTCCTGAACCCAATGAAAGCCGCACCAAAGAGGTTATCGTCGCGCAAGAAATTTTGCAGACTATGGGCATCCGCTCATTTACGCCCTTAGTCACCGCTTGCCCGGGTTGTGGTCGCACGACTTCGACCTATTTTCAAGAGTTGGCAATGCAAATCCAAAGCTATTTGCGGAATCAAATGCCCGTTTGGCGTAAAAATTATCCGGGCGTGGAGAACATGAGTGTGGCCGTGATGGGGTGCGTGGTGAATGGCCCAGGCGAATCAAAATTAGCTAATATTGGTATCAGTTTGCCGGGCACAGGAGAGACGCCAGTCGCGCCAGTGTTTGTAGATGGCCAAAAGACTGTGACGCTAAAAGGCGACAACATTGCACAAGAGTTTCAAGTGATTGTTGAAGAATACATACAAAGCAACTATGCAAAAGGTGGCAAGCTGCGAGTTAATTTATTTCAAAATATTATTCCAATTCAAGCAGTTAATTAATGGTTGATAAATTTCAAAGTATAAAAGGTTTTTACGACATTCTGCCAGAGGCCACGCCTTTGTGGTTCAAGCTTGAAGATACAGCCAGGCGGATATTGGCGCAGTATGGCTACAACAATATCCGCATGCCACTCGTGGAATCGACTGATTTATTCGTTCGTAGCGTGGGCGAACATACCGACATTGTGGAAAAGGAAATGTATGCATGGGTAGACGCGCTGAATGGCGACAAACTCACGCTTCGTCCGGAAGGCACAGCTGGCTGCGTAAGGGCGGTGGTCGAGCATAATCTTACCTATAACGGCCCGCAAAGGCTTTGGTATAGCGGCGCAATGTTTCGGCACGAGAATGTGCAAAAAGGCCGCCAGCGCCAGTTTCACCAAATTGGTGTTGAAGCATTTGGGTTTGAATCGCCAGATTTGGATGCTGAACAAATTGTCATGCTTTCGCGCCTTTGGCGCGAGTTGGGTATTCATGATGTTGAACTACAAATTAATAGCATTGGTGATGCACACGAGCGAGCTGAATACCGCAATATCTTAATAGCGTATTTTGAAAAACATATGGATTTGCTGGATGAAGATGCTAAGCGTCGCTTACATACTAATCCCTTGCGTATTTTGGATAGCAAAAACCCGAGAATGCAAGCCATCTGCGAGGCTGCGCCTAAGTTGATGGATTGCTTGGGTGAGCCAAGTCGAACCCATTTTGAAAAATTATGTCAATTGTTGACACAAGCAGGTGTGGTATACCGAATAAATCATCGTTTGGTGCGTGGGTTGGATTATTACAACCGCACCGTGTTTGAGTGGGTAACCACTAAGCTTGGCGCGCAAGGAACAATTGCAGCAGGTGGGCGCTATGACGCGTTAGTTGAACGCTTAGGCGGCAATGCAACGCCTGCGTGTGGCTTTGGCATTGGCTTAGAGCGCGTATTTTTGCTGCTGCAAGAATACGGCGTAACGGCGAGTAATATGCCAGATGTATATCTTGTGAATGTGGGTGAGCTGGCTGAAAAACAATCCTTTGCTGCAGCTGAAATCCTACGTAGTGCAGGCTTGAGTGTAGTGCTACATACGAGTGGTGGCAGTTTTAAATCGCAAATGAAAAAGGCCGATAGAAGCGGCGCATGCTTTGCAGCAATTTTGGGCGATGATGAAGCTGCAGTAAATGAAATATCGTTGAAACCCTTATTGCAACCGGGTAAGCAAGTGCGTTGCAAATTAACGGATGTTGCAAAACAGATAGGGGAATCAAGATGACCGAAAACTGCCAATTTCCAAAAGCCATCATGGTACTGGGTTTGTTGTTGGCTATTGGTATGGCTACAGCCGCATTTATACTGGGCGTACTGGCCAAACGAGCGGTGTCTGGCCAGCAATTCATCATTGTGAAAGGTTGGCAGAAAAACCAATCAAAGCGGATAGTGCGGAATGATGATTAGTATCACTTTAAAAGACGAGACTCAGGTGGGGGCGCTGCAAAAACTGGCGGTGGAACGAAAAGTGCTGGGAGATTTTTTAGTCATACATGGCTTAGATTCGAGTACTTTGGCGATTGAGGTAGAAAATTTAGCACCGCATTATGATGAAGTTTTTGTGAAAGAAACGCCTCGTCAAGTGCAAAATGGTTTTGATACGTTTCAGAATGTGCGCGTGGCAAGCAAAGATTTAGAAAAAATAACTTTAACAAACAAAGCCTTATTGCAATTGCGCGCAGAAAACCACCCAGTCAAAGCTCATTCGTCTTATTATTTGGTGAGTAATTTAGAAGCAGTTAAAATGTCACTGATTGCCGATGCCACTAAAAATGTCCGTTCGCGCACGACTGAGTTCGTGAAGCAGGATGGCGTGAAGGTGGGTGTGATGAAATCAGCATCGCAAGACGCATTTTATATACTTCCAGTAGGTGGTGATGCTGGCGATGACAGCTACGGCGGTGTTTACGATAAATCGACCATCGACAAAATCGCACGCGTGATTGTCACCATCTTCTATAACATCGAATAAGTATGGCCGAAATTTTAAGCATTGCTAATTTAACTATTACACCCAAAACTGCGCCAAATCGGTTATTGGTCAACAATATTTCATTAAGTTTATCAGCGGGTAAAACTACCTGTATCGTAGGCGAATCAGGCAGTGGCAAAAGTTTAACGGCCTTGAGTATTATGGGCTTGTTATCTTCACAACTGCAAGCCCAAGGCAGCATACAATTTCAAAGCCAGGAGCTTACAAGGCTTACTAATAAAGAGCTTCAAGCTATTCGTGGTGCTAAAATCGGCATGATTTTTCAAGAGCCAATGACTTCACTTAATCCAGTTTTGACAGTAGGTTATCAAATTGGCGAAACATTGACTGCACATTTAGGTTTAAAAGGTGTTTCGTTAAAAGACAAAATTGCGACATTACTTACGCAAGTGGGCATTCCTATTGAGCGCGCCAATAGTTATCCCGATGAACTGTCTGGTGGGCAGCGTCAGCGCGTGATGATTGCCATGAGCATTGCTTGTGAGCCGTTATTGCTGATTGCAGATGAGCCTACAACGGCGCTGGATGTGACGGTACAGGCACAGATTCTGCAATTGTTGGATGAGCTTAAAACCCGCATGAATATGGCGATGTTATTCATAACACATGATTTTGGTGTGGTGGCGGATATTGCTGATGACGTTATCGTGATGTTTAGAGGTGAAATCGTCGAAACCGGCTCTAAAATAGATGTCTTGAATAAGCCAAAACACCCCTATACCAAGGCATTATTGGCATGCGTGCCAGACGTGGAAGGCAAAAAACAACTGAAGCCGATTGACTATGCTTGGTTAGAGAATGCTGCATGAGTGACGCCATATTACAAGCCAATAATTTGGTAAAAAACTACACCCAGCGCAGCGGACGCTTTGGCTTTGGCAGCACACAAATCAAGGCATTAGATGATGTGAGTATTACATTAAAAACGGGTTCAACACTGGCTGTGGTTGGAGAATCTGGCAGCGGAAAATCCACTCTGGCTCGTTGTCTGTTACAATTACACCCTTTTGACAGCGGCGAAGTGCTTTTTCAAGGCCTTGACCTTGCCAAACTAAGTGGTCAGGCATTACGTGATGTACGTAGGCACCTGCAAATGGTGTTTCAAGATCCGTTTGCATCGCTCAATCCACGGATGCGCGTGGGTGAGATTGTTGGCGAAGGTTTGCTTATTCATGATTTGGGCAGCAAAGCCGAGCAGCAAGCAAAAGTGCATCAAATGCTTGAGCGTGTAGGACTGGAAGTGGCAGATGCGCAAAAATATCCTCATCAGTTTTCAGGTGGACAGCGACAGCGTATAGGCATCGCACGTGCACTGGTGCTTGAGCCTAAAGTAGTGGTCTGTGATGAGCCGGTTTCTGCGTTAGATGTGTCAGTACAAGCTCAAATATTATTGTTGCTCAAAGAGTTACAAAAGGAAATGAATTTGAGCTATATTTTTATTAGCCATGATTTACGTGTGGTGCGGCATATTGCTGACGAAATGGTCGTGATGAGCGCAGGTAAAGTTGTGGAGCAGGGCAAGGTAGTGGATATTTATAACAATCCGCAACAGTCATATACACAACAGTTGTTGAATGCAATTCCAGGCCGAAAAGCGGCCTGACTATTTATTAGATAACGCCGGAAGCGGCTTGATTATAAAAGTTTAAAGTTTTAGAGAGAAAAGTATGGCATATGATTTAGAAGAGCAAGAGCAGTTAGACGAATTTAAAGCTTGGTGGAAAAAAAATGGTAGTATGCTTACCAACTTTTTGTTGGCGGTTTTGGTAGCTTACTCAGGCTGGCAGGGATACCATTATTTCCAAAATAAAAAAGCAGTGGAAGCATCTGGCTTATACCAAGCTTTAGTGGTGACGGATTTAACTAAAACTGCTGAAATTAAAAAGCAATCTGCAATGTTGATGGAAAATTTTAGTGGTACGCCTTACGCTGGCCGTGCCGCCGTGTTCGCTGCAAAAGTCAACTTCGCCGCTAAAGATAGCAAAAGCGCTAAATCGCAGCTTGAATGGGCAATCAAAAATTCGAAAGAAAGTGCAGTACAAGCCATTGCTGCCTTGCAGCTAGCTGGCATTTTGTTGGATGAAAAAAATTACGATGAGGCGCACAAAGTGCTGGCTGCAATTAACGATAAAGGCTATGCAGGTTTAAAATCAAATATGCAAGGCGATATTTTGTTAGCACAAGGTAAAAATGCGGAAGCAAAAAAGGCCTATGAAACTGCTTTAGAGAACCTGGACAGTCAAGGTAAGTTACATCAATATACACAACAAAAACTCGAATCACTGGGTGTTTGATTTAATCTTTAATGCATATTAATTATTGGTATTTATGATTTCATTTAAACAATTTCGATTTTTATTAATTCTTGGATTTGTAATTCTTGCAGGTTGCAGCACGCTAACTGAGTTACGTTCTGATATGGCCGATAGAATATTCGGTCGTGAGCCGCCTAATCCTCCTGCCGCGCTAGAAGAAATAAAACCGACCTATACTGCAAAAATTGACTGGTCAAGTAATGTAGGGAAAACAGAAAGATACGATTACACTCCAGCATTGGACTCCAGTGCGGTTTATGCTACAAATGCGGCCGGTGAAATTATCAAATTGGATGCTATTAATGGCCGTCAAGTGTGGCGCGTAAACATAGGAGAGCCAATTAGCGGTGGCATTGGTCTAGGCGCAGGTATACTATTGGTAGGTACCAAAAAAGGTAACGTACAGGCATATGATGCTGCGGGTAAACTGCTGTGGAAGGCTAAAGTTTCCAGTGAGGTATTGAGTGTACCGCGTTATTTTGACGGCATGGTGATTGTGCGTGCAGGTGATAACCATATTTTTGGCATTGATGCCACCGACGGTAGCCGAAAATGGGTGTATGAGCGAATTAACCCGGCGCTGATTTTAAGAAGTAGTGTAGGCATTGTGGTAGATGGCGGTGCAGTATATGCCGGCTTCGCAGGAGGGAAAATGGTTGCGATTCGTGCAGATAATGGCAAGCTATTATGGGAAGCTACTGTAGCGCAACCTAAAGGGGTTACAGAAATTGAGCGTATTGCAGACATTACCAGCTTGCCTTTTGTTGATGGACCTGTGGTTTATGCGGTGGCCTATCAAGGAAAAATCGCCGCAATAGATCGCACTAATGGCCATGTGGTTTGGGATCGTGATATATCTAGTTACAGCGGTTTAAGTGCAGAAGATGGCAGAATATTCATTTCGCACACACTGGGTGCGGTTTATTCGCTCGATTACACCACAGGTAAGACTTTTTGGCGGCAAGGTGCGTTGTCTAATCGCCGTCTTACTGCGCCGTTGCCAATGGGTAGCTTTATCGCTGTTGGCGATTTAGAAGGTTACATTCATTTTTTAAGTCGTGATGACGGCAAGTTTGTGGCTCGTATTAAATTAGATAGTAATGCAGTTATGTCACTTATCCCTGGCACGACTTCAACCCAAATAATCGCAGAAACACGCGATGGCGGTTTGTACACCGTTTCAGTCAAATAACTTCTATGTTGCCAACTATCGTGCTCGTTGGCCGTCCCAACGTTGGAAAATCTACCCTATTTAATCGTTTGACGAAAAGCCGCGACGCGCTAGTAGCGGATTTGCCCGGTTTGACGCGTGATAGACATTATGGGCGTGGTATCGGTGCCAGCAAACCCTATTTGGTGATTGATACGGGTGGCTTTGAGCCAACCGCTGAGAGTGGAATTCTAAAAGAAATGGCCAAGCAGACTTTGCTAGCGATTGATGAAGCTGATATGGTTATTTTTATCGTTGATGGCCGCGCCGGTATTACACCACAGGAATATATCATTGCAGACAAGCTGCGCAGGGCACAGCGACCGGTATTGCTGGCGGTAAATAAAACTGAAGGCATGCAAAAGGCTGTGGTTTCTGCAGATTTCTTTGAACTCGGCCTTGGTGAGCCACTTTCCATCTCGTCTGCACATGGTGAGGGGGTCAAAGATTTAATCGAATTAGCACTTGAAGGTTTTCCTGAGCCGCAACAAGATATCGAAATTCAGAATGACAATAGAATGCCGAAAGTGGCCATTGTTGGCCGCCCCAATGTAGGAAAATCAACACTCGTAAATGCGCTGCTGGGTGAAGAGCGCGTCATTGCCTTTGACGAACCAGGCACTACGCGCGATTCGATTGAAATTGATCTAGAAAAAAACGGTAAACATTATGTCATTATTGACACTGCTGGGGTGCGCAAGCGCGGGCGTGTGTTTGAATCTATTGAAAAGTTCTCTGTAGTGAAAACCATGCAGGCGATCGAAGATGCCAATGTTGCGATTTTGGTGGTGGATGCGCAGGAAGGCATTACCGAGCAAGATGCCCATGTAGCTGCATATATACTGGATGCAGGCCGTGCCTTGGTGGTCGCGATTAACAAGTGGGATGGCTTGAAAGAGGATGAGCGCGACTGGATTAAAAACGAAATCGACAGGAAATTAAAGTTTCTGGATTTTGCCAAGTTTCACTATATTTCGGCCTTGCGCAATAAAGGCTTGCCTGAGTTATTCACATCTGTTGATGGCGCATTCAAGGCTGCATTCGCTAAGCTTGCTACGCCTCAACTGACGCGGGTATTGATTGATGCTGTTGCTCAGCATCAACCGCCTGTCAGCAAAGGTACGCGCCCTAAATTGCGTTATGCGCATCAGGGCGGTATGAATCCGCCGATTGTGGTGGTCCATGGCAACCATGTAGATGGCGTAAAAGATAGCTATAAGCGCTTTTTAGAAGGCGTATTTCGTAAGACATTTCAACTTACAGGTACGCCGCTACGTGTGCAGTTCAAACAGGGTGACAACCCATTTGCTGAGCCAGATAAACGTAAAGCGGGCGAGGGTATTGTGAGCATGCGCCGCCGCAAAACGGCACAACGTGCGGAGCTGAAAGCCAAGAAAGATGTTGAGAATAAAAAAAGATAAAAGCAAAAAAAGATATTGAGAACAAGGATAGATGTGTTAAAAAACACTAATGGCAACGTCTGATAAGCACATTGAAAACTAAGGATAATTTTCGGATTGTATATTTTCTTTAGGTAGTTCATAAGGGTCTGCGACATAAGCCGGCCCTTTCATGATCATGACTAGAATGCATCCGATTGCTGTTGTGCCAACAAAAAACCAATAACTAAAAAGAAATCCCAGACATTGGTATATGATTTTTTGCTGTTCTGGGCTTAAGGTAGCGTTTTTCAAAAAAATATCAAGTATGACGGCAGAAGGTATCGCTGTACCAATAATAAATATAATCGGTATTTTTTTGAACAATACCCATTCAAATCCTGGCGTTGATCTTTTAAACCCTGGTAGTTTATTCAACATAACGTTTCAGTTGTCTACGGTGGTTGTTAGGGTTAGTAGAGGCTTTCCCAAAACTTCCACCAAACCCTTTCATCTTCTTTGACTTTACCTGTAATCAAGGGGTTTTGCGGATAGTTGGTTTTAAGTATGCGTATAGTGTCTGCTTTTAAGTCTTGTAAATCCATATAATCGTAGGCGCTGACCATGATCACTAAAGCTTCTTCTATGGAAGTTGAGTTTGGGTAATATTCCAACACATATTTAGCGCGGTTGAGTGCTGCCAAGTAGGCTTGGCGCTTCATGTAATAGCGCGCTACGTGAAGTTCGTATTGAGCCAAGGTGTTGACTAAGTACACCATGCGCAATGTTGCGTCTTTATAATAGCGGCTTTTTGGGAAACGTTCTGTCAATTCTTTAAGGGCTGCAAACGATAACTTTAGTGTTTTTGGATCACGATCGCTAATTTCTTGACCAGTATATTTTTCAACAATGCCGCGTTCGTTAAAGCTGGCAAGCCCTTTTAAATAATAGGCATAGTCCACATTAGGGTGGTTAGGATGCAGTTTGATAAAACGATCAGCTGAAGCCACGCAAGAAACAGGATCTTGTTTTTTATATTGAGCATAAGCAATTTCAAGCTGGGCCTGTGCCGCATATTTTCCATGCGGAAAGCGCGATTCCAGTTTTTGGAAATATTTGATGGCTTTGTCATAATCCTTATCAATCATATTGGCTTCGCCTTCTTGATAGATACGATCAGCTTGCCAGCCTTTGGTGTCATCTATTTCGGTCGGAGCGCCAAAAATAGAGCATCCCTCTAAAATTAAAACTAAAAGCCCAATGGATAAAAGCGGTAAAATATGTTTCACGATATGTTTCAAAATGAAAAACCTAAAATAAATTTGCTTCATTATAACTGATGCTATAGAAAAACCGATGCCCCAAAAACATATACCTGTTAATCCAGAAGTTTCACTTATCATTCCTATGCATTTGGGGGGTGAGCGATTGGACATTGCTTTACAGAAAATGTTGCCGCAACACTCGCGTAGCCGCTTACAAGCTTGGATTAAAGCAGGATTGGTAACATTAAATAATCCAGTGGAAGTTAAGCAAATTAGCGCTAAAACCAAGGTTTGGGGCGGCGAGCGGGTTAACGTATTGCCACAGGCGAACCCTCAAGAACAAGCTTTTTTGCCAGAGAATATCCCGCTAAATATTGTTTTTGAGGATGATACAATTTTGGTGATTAACAAACCTTCTGGTTTGGTAGTCCACCCTGCTGCCGGCAATTGGAGTGGAACTTTGCTCAATGCATTGCTGCACCACGCGCCACAACTAAGCGATGTTCCGCGTGCTGGTATCGTTCATAGATTAGACAAAGATACCAGCGGTTTGCTGGTTGTCGCCAAAACGCTGGAAGCGCAAACTAGCTTGGTTCGCCAGTTGCAGGCGCGTACGGTAAAACGTGAATATCGCGCTATTGTATGGGGACAATTGTGGCGTAACGGTACGATTAATCAGCCTATCGGACGCCACAGTCACGCGCGGACTAAAATGGCGATAAGCCGCACGGGCAAGTCAGCGGTCACGCATTACGAAGTGCTGGAGCGCTTCGGCGTGCATACTTACCTACGCTGTATTCTTGAAACAGGCCGTACGCATCAAATTCGCGTGCATATGCAGTTTTTAAAAGCGCCAATGTTGGGCGATCCAGTGTATGGTATTGGCAATATTATTCCGCATAAACTCATGACGCAAAACTTAAAGGATGCTGTTTCTGGTTTTAATCGACAAGCACTACACGCGATTAAATTAGGACTGATTCATCCTAAAACCAATCAGTCTATAGAATGGCAGATTGAGTTGGCCGATGACATGAAAGCTTTGCTGGAAGCAATGCGGCATGAAGATTATCCATTACAAGAGCCTTTTGAATGGACGAACGAAGAGGGCGATTATTTTGAAGGCGAAGCTGAAGAATTTGAAGATGACGGTGATGATGAAGAGTTAGCGGAGGAGTAACATGCTGAAGAGTAGCGATCTCATCATTCCAGACTGGCCAGCGCCAGCGAATATCAAAGCTTTACAAACGACACGTGCTGGAGGCATTAGCCTTGCACCTTATGATACTTTAAACCTTGGCAGCCACGTCAAAGATAACCCACTTCATGTGGCACATAATCGCCAATTACTCAATCAGTTCTTACCAAGCGAACCGGTCTGGCTGAATCAGATTCATGGTATTCATGTGGTTGATGCAGCCAATACTAATTGTGATCCAAATGCGGATGCTGGTTTCACAACGCGCAAAAATGTGGTGTGTGTAACCATGACAGCAGATTGCTTGCCCGTTTTACTCTGTGACACAGCCGGTACGGTAGTCGCTAGTATCCATGCGGGTTGGCGCAGTTTATGCGATGGTGTGATTGAAGCAACTGTGGCAAAATTACCTGTTAAATCCAATCAACTCATGGCTTGGTTCGGTCCTGCCATTGGCCCGCAAGCGTTTGAAGTGGGAAGTGAAGTGCGTGCACAGTTTATTGCAAAAGATATACAGGCCGAAGTAGCATTTAAGCCGCATGGCGATAAATGGCTAGGCGATATTTACCAAATCGCCACGCAACGATTAACTAAGTTGGGTATCTCGCAAATTTACGGCGGTGGCTTATGTACATATACCGATAATGAAAAATTCTTCTCATTTCGCCGTGATGGTGATACTGGGCGCATGGCGACAATGATTTGGTTTGCCTGATTATTGATAAATTACACTGCGCATACTGAGTGACCCTAAATCAAACGCTTCAGTAAAAAATTGCATGCGGTCGTCAGCATGACGCGTCGCAGCAATGTAGAGCAAAGGTAAATAATGCTCACTTGTTGGCACGGCTAGCCTAGCGGCTTCACCAGCACGTTCAATATGAATGAGTGCCTCATTGTCTTCAGCTTCAAGTGCAGTTTTAACGTAATCGTCAAAATCAATAGTCCAATCGTAAACATTGCCACTTGAGTTTAAACGGCCTAGATTATGCACAATATTACCGCTGCCAATAATCATTACGCCACATTCTCGAAGACTTGCAAGCTGGTAGGCGAGGGCGAAGTGTTCTGAAAAATTCAAATTTACATCTAAACTTAGCTGAAAAACTGGCACATCCGCTGCTGGAAACAGTGATTGCAGAATAGTCCAGGCGCCATGATCCAAACCCCAAGCTAGCGTGGGTATAATGCTGCCGTTGTCAAATAAATCGCATGTCATTTGTGCAATTTCAGGCGTGCCTGGCGCTGGGTATTGTTGCGCAAATAACTCTTGTGGAAAGCCACTGAAGTCATGGATGGTTTCAGGTTTTTCTACTACACATACTTGCGTGCCTTGAGTTTGCCAATGCGCAGAGACGCATAAAATCGCTCGCGGTCGCGGCAAAATTTTGCCCAACTTTAGCCAAGCGTCTCTATAAGGGTTTTGAGTAATCGCGTTCATTGGGCTGCCATGCCCAATGAACATGACGGGCATGCGGATTGCGTTAATTTCAGTTATTTTGCTATTCATATGTTTGATGTATGGGGCAATTAGTACAATTAACAAGTATAAAGCGTGGCAAGGCGTTTGCTCGTTTATAATACAGAATTCATTTGGTTAGGTTAGAATATTTAATGCAATTTCCGAAAAATTTATGCTGAATTACGCAATCAACACCTCGCAATTTTCTACTTTAACGTGGATTATCCTTTCCAGCTTTATCGGTGGTACATTAAGCGTAACGGGTGCAGGCCTGGTGGCTTTAAGGGCGCACACAGCGGCTGTTCCCATGCTGATTAGTTATGCTATCGGTGCTATGCTGGGGGCGGTATTTCTAGAGATTCTGCCAGAAGGTATCAAAGTTGCTACTGATGTACATGCTATGACCGCAACTGTACTGTTCGGTATTCTGCTTTTCTTCACGTTGGAAAAACTAGTGATTTGGCGCCATTGCCATGGCGACCATTGCGAAGTACATGCCATTCATACAGAGGAAGAATGTCCGGAAACACAGCCTCATACCATTAAATATAAAACTGTTATTGTCAAACAGCCTTTAATTTTAGCGCACCCAGCCAGTCATCACACTCATTCACATGAAAATGATCATGGGCGCAGCGGTATGATGGTGATGATAGGCGATACTTTTCATAACTTCGTCGATGGCATTTTGATTGCTTCGGCGTTTATGGTGGATATAAAAGTCGGTATCGTTACTTCGATTGCTATTATCGCGCATGAAATTCCGCAAGAAGTGGGCGATTTTTTAATCTTGCTGCATTCTGGCTATAGTAAAAAAAACGCGTTTATATTCAATTTGGTCTCAAGTTTCGCCACCGTCGTTGGCGGCACGATGGCGTATTTTGCGCTGCAACACATACAATCCTGGACGCCTACTATTTTGGGTTTGGCCGCCTCCAGCATGCTCTATGTGGCAGTGGCCGATTTAATCCCTAACCTGCACAAGCGCACCGAATTACGTGCCACTATTTCGCAATTAGCGTTAATTGCTTGTGGTGTTGCGTCCATTTGGCTTACTGGTTATTTTTTAGAATGACTTTCTCATAATAAATAAAATGAAAACATCCAAAACAGTTCCTAAAGTTGGTTTCGTCTCACTCGGTTGCCCCAAGGCGGGCTCAGATGCCGAGCTTATTCTCACGCAACTGCGCGCCGAAGGCTATGAAATTTCTGCTAGTTATGAAGATTCTGATTTGGTAGTAGTTAACACCTGCGGCTTTATTGATAGCGCAGTGCAAGAGTCGCTCGACGCGATTGGTGAAGCGCTTCACAAAAATGGCAAAGTGATTGTCACTGGCTGCTTAGGGGCTAAAAAAGATGTGGTGCAAAATGCACACCCTAGCGTTTTGGCGGTGACTGGCCCGCATGCGCTAGAAGAAGTGATGATGCATGTGCATGCCAATTTACCCAAATTGCATGAGCCGTTCATAGATCTCGTGCCACCGCAAGGTATACGTTTAACGCCTAGTCACTATGCCTATTTAAAAATCTCAGAAGGTTGTAATCATCGTTGCAGTTTTTGCATTATTCCCAGCATGCGTGGCGATTTAGTCAGTCGGTCGATAGGTGAAGTGATGAACGAGGCGGAAAACCTTGTCAATGCGGGTGTTTCTGAGATTTTAGTGATTTCGCAAGATACTTCTGCTTATGGTGTAGATGTTAAATATCGTCCAGGTTTTTGGAACGGCCGCCCAGTTAAAACGCGCATGACTGAGCTTTGTCAAAGCTTGAGCGAGTTGGGTGTTTGGATACGCCTGCATTACGTTTACCCTTACCCGCATGTGGATGAAGTGATTCCGCTAATGGCTGATGGCCTGATTTTGCCTTACTTGGATGTACCTTTTCAACATGCCAGTCCGCGCATTTTAAAAGCTATGAAACGCCCAGCCCATGCCGAGAATAACTTGGCGCGTATTAAAGCGTGGCGCGAAATTTGCCCCGATATTACGGTTAGAAGTACCTTTATTACTGGCTTTCCGGGCGAAACAGAAGAAGACTTTCAATTGCTGCTCGATTTTTTAGAAGAAGCTCAATTAGATAGAGTGGGCTGTTTTGCTTATTCTGCCGTGGATGGAGCAAAAGCCAATGAGTTTCCGGATCATGTGCCAGAAGAAGTTAAGCAAGAACGCCTAAGCCGCTTTATGGAGGTGCAAGAGCACATTAGCGCCGCCAAGCTTCATCATAAAATCGGCACCATGCAAACGGTACTCGTTGATGAGATCGTGCATGATGCCGAAGGCAATGTCGAAGCAGTTGGCCGTACTAAAGCTGATGCGCCTGAGATTGATGGTGTGGTATATTTGGAAGATGCCGATGGTTTAACACCGGGAGATTTTGTAGAAGTTGAGATTTATAGCGCGGACGGGCATGATTTGAGGGGTGGGCCACCAAGAGTTTAGTTTGTATCTATTTCATGACTTCATGTTTTTGCGGTCATAACTCTTTTGCGCGGTGACTACCTCGTTGATGTGCGTTTCAGACCAGGTTTTGATCGCGTAAAGCAAATCTTTAAGCGTATGCCCAAGCGCTGTGAGTGAATATTCCACTTTTGGAGGCACAGTGGCATGTATTTTTCTGGTGACTAAGCCGTCGCGCTCGAGCCCGCGAAGGGTTTGCGTGAGCATTTTTTGCGAAATTCCGCCAATTTCACGCTGTAAACTGCTGAATCTTTTGGTCTCGCTTTCCAGTAAAATCATCACCAGCACGGTCCATTTGTCTGCGATGCGGTTTAAAATCAAGCGGGTTGGGCATTGCGCATTAAATGCACAAACATAGGTAACGGCTTCTTGGGTTTCGTTAGTATCCATTTAAATCTCCAAAGGCAGTCTCTATTGGGTGCCTATATAATGTTTTAGTGCCTACTTACAAAAAGTTACTAATGTAATTATACTACGCTTAGTTAATTAAAACTATTGGCCTAGGTTAGCGACTAATGTTAGTTATCACACAGACTGGCATAAGCTGAAATGTCATTATCAACTGCTAAGATTAAAATTAATTTGAGGAGTATTTGATGAGTAATGTTGTAGTAATTTACCATAGTGGATATGGGCATACCGCCAAACAAGCCGAAGCAGTTGCTGCGGGCGCGAAAGCTGATTTGATAGTCATTGATGCGAATGGCGATATCGGTGAAGCGGATTGGGCGAAGCTAGATGCGGCGAAGGCCATTATCTTGGGTTCGCCTACATATATGGGATCTGTGAGTTGGCAGTTTAAAAAGTTTGCGGATGCGAGTTCAAAAAAATGGTTTACGCAGGAATGGAAAAATAAGATTTTTGCAGGGTTTACCAATTCTGCCACCATGAATGGTGATAAATTTTCTACGATTCAATATTTAATCACACTTGCAATGCAGCATTCCGGCTTATGGGTGGGAACAGGGCTAATGCCAGCCAATAACAAGGTTGCTAAACATGGTGATGTGAATTATGTTGGTGGTTTTTCTGGTGCTTTAATGACATCGCCTAGTGATGCTTCTGCGGATGAAGTGAATAAAGGTGATTTGGAAACAGCGCGGTTATTGGGCGTGCGTGTTGCAGAGTTTGCAGCAATGGCTTAATGCGTAAACAAATCTGGTAAAACTGGTGCAGGGCGCTCACTATCGGTCCGATCCTCTAAAAAATCTAAAGTGTAAGGGCAACGTGTAGGTTTTTTAATAGCCTTTTTCTTTTTTGCACCAGTGATTTCGGTATTGATGTAAGGTGTTTGGCTGATGCGTACATATCCAGAAGTCACTAATTTTTGTGCTGTGGTTTCGAATAAGCTGAGTGGATTATCAATGTTTTGTAGGGTAATGACAGCCTTGGTAACCTTAAGCACGTTGTACATCACGAATTTATTGGATATTTGTTTGCCGTAGATTTCGCCAGTTAGAATCATTGTGTTAGCCTTTGTGTTAGCGATATTTGCCACAAAATTGTCATCAGATACAATACTGTTGGATATATAATGCATTAACACTTTAAATAACGCAAGTATCTTATTGTCTCAGTTGATATTTTTAGATTAAATAAATAAATAAGTAGTTGCATATTTTGGAAAATTTTATGAACTCACGACTAATAATAATTGGCTTATTGATAACGTGTGCTATTGCAGCATGCGATAAAAAATCTGATGGCACTTCACCTCAGGCTGGCATAGCCATGCCAGCGATGCCGGTGAGTGTAATCGAGTTGCATCCTACAACTGTGCCCATTAGTGCGGAAACGGTCGCGCAAACTGAAGGGGCTAAAGAAGTTGAGATTCGTCCGCGTGTAGGTGGCATCCTGCTAAAAAAATTATTTGAGGAAGGTGCGCCGGTTAAGGCTGGGCAGGCGATGTTTTTAATTGATCCTGTGCCATTTCAGATTGCTCTTGCAAATGCGAAAGCACAATTAGCACAGCAACAGGCGAGAGTAGAGCAAACACAGCGTGAAGCAGCGCGCTTGGCTGGATTGTTGGCAACGCAATCAATCAGCAAGCGTGAGGCAGATAATGCTGGCTCTGACGATTCATTGGCGCGTGCAGGTCTAGCTCAGTCTGAAGAAGGTGTGCGCGAAGCGCAGTTGAATCTATCCTACACTACCGTTACTTCACCTTTGTCAGGCATTGCAGGACGTTTTCAACTTTCTGAAGGTGCGCTGGTGAATGCAGATACCAGTTTACTGACAACTGTCAGTCAAATTAGCCCGATTTGGGTGCGCTTCAGTTTGTCTGATAGTGAATTAGCGAAATTGGGCGGTCATTTAACTCCGTCGAACGTGAAAGAAGTTACCTTGGTATTGCCGGATGGAAAAGAATTCGCTAAAAAAGGTAAATTGAATTTTGCTGCAAGCACCATCGACCCAGAACTTGGCACGCAACAATTGCGTGCGACTTTTGAGAATGCTGATAACACTTTATTGCCAGGCCAGTTCGTACGCATTCGCGTGACGACCGGCACGCGCGATGGCGTGTTTTTATTGCCACAAACGTCTGTAATGACAAGTGATCAAGGTAAATTTGTATTTGTGGCAGAAAAAAGTAAAGAGGGTAAAACCACGGCCGTTGTGCGCCCGATTGTTGAAGATGGATGGCAGGGCAGTAACTGGGTGGTATTAAGCGGCCTGAAAGCAGGGGAGCAGGTAATTGCTGATAATTTAATTAAAGTACGCCCCGGGGCTGCGGTTGCCCCGCATCCATTAGGTGCGGTACCTGCCATGCCTGCAACCAATAAATCTACAAGCTAGGATAAAAAACCATGACCAAGTTTTTTATCACACGGCCGATTTTCGCTTCGGTGCTTTCAATAATTATTGTATTGGCAGGCTTAGCTGCCGCATTCCAGTTACCTGTTGCGCAGTATCCGCAGATTGCTCCGCCTACCGTCACCATCACAGCATCTTATCCTGGTGCAAGTGCAGATACGCTTTCTAAGACCGTCGCAGCCCCCATTGAGGAGCAGCTAAGCGGGGTTGATAATTTGCTTTACTTTAACTCAAGCGCAGATTCCAGCGGTACATTAGTCATCACCGCAACCTTTGAAGTGGGTACAAATGTTGACCAAGCGACTTTCAATGTCAGTAACCGTGTGAACATTGCTACACCGCGCCTGCCCGATGATGTGCGTCGTAATGGTTTGATTGTGCAGAAAAAATCAAATGACATTTTACTCGTGGTAATGCTCACCTCAAAAGACCCAAAGCATGATCGTTTATTTTTGAGTAACTATGCTACTTTAAACGTATTGGATGAATTGAAACGTGTCAAAGGTGTAGGCGATGCCTTGATATTTGGCGGCCAAGACTACGCCATGCGCATATGGTTGCGTCCAGACCGTATGGCACAATTAGGCGTCAGCACCAGCGATATTGCAGCAGCAATTACGGCTCAAAATAACCAATATGCTGCGGGCAGGTTAGGTCAAGATCCAGCGCCAGCAGACCAGCAATTGGTGTACACAGTGACCGCTAAAGGCCGATTGGTTGACCCTGCGCAATTCGGCAATATTATCATCAAAGCGGATGGTCCTCGTGGCGTGCTTTACTTAAAAGACGTAGCACGCATTGAACTTGGCGCGCAAAGTTACAATGTGACGTCAGCATTAAATGGCCAGCCTGGCGTGGCGATCCCAATTTTTTTGCAAAGTGGTGCTAATGCGTTGGATACCGCTAAAGGCATTAAGTCGAAAGTTGAAGAGCTTAAAACACGTTTCCCTGCGGGCATGCAGTACACCATTCCTTACGACACCAGCGATTTTGTTAAAGCTACTATTGAAGAAGTGTTTAAAACGTTCGGTGAAGCCTTGATACTGGTTGTGCTGGTTGTGTTCTTGTTTCTGCAAAGCTGGCGTGCAACGCTGATTCCTATTATCGCGGTGCCAATCTCTTTAATCGGCACTTTTGCAGGCTTGTACATGTTCGGATTCTCTATCAATTTGCTCACCCTTTTTGCCATGATTTTGGCTATTGGCATAGTGGTGGATGATGCAATCGTGGTGCTGGAAAACACCGAGCGTCTGATGAGAGAAGAAAATCTGGAGCCGTTGCCGGCGGCAATTAAGTCTATTCATCAGGTTTCTGCAGCGGTGGTGGCAATTGTATTGGTGCTGTGCGCGGTGTTTGTACCAGTGGCCTTTCAGGGCGGGATTGCAGGCCAGCTGTTTCGCCAATTTGCTGTAACGGTGGCGATCGCCGTGGTGATTTCTGGTGTTGTTGCTTTAACGCTAACACCTGCACTTTGTGCCATGATTTTGAAAAAACGGCATGAAGATAACTGGTTCTTCCGTCGCTTTAATAAAGGTTTTGGGCAATTATCGCATTTTTACACGGACACCGTGGCTATAACACTCAAGCATAAAATAATTGGTGGACTTGTTTTTGTGGGTATTGTGATTGCAGTTATTTTCTTGTTTATAAAAGTGCCACACAGTTTTGTTCCTGCAGAAGATCAAGGTTATGTGGTGACTATTGTGGTGATGCCTGATGGTGCAACTTTAAGCCGAACTACTAAAACTACAGAAAATATACGTGCAGCCATTGCGACAGACCCTGCAGTGGATTTTGAGTTTGCTGTGAATGGTCTTGAGCTGTTGACTGGCGCCAATAAAACCAACGCAGCGACAATGTTTGTGCGGCTTAAGGATTGGAAATTACGTGATACCACTGCTGACCAAATTGTGGGGAAACTGTTTGGCATTGGTATGAGTCAGCCTGATGGCATGGCTTTTGCGGTAAATCCACCAGCGATCAGAGGCTTGGGCTCTGCGGGTGGTTTTGAAGTGTACGTGCAAAGCCATGATACAGATCCTCTCAAGCTTGCTGCAGTGACGAATAGTTTGATCGATGCTTTGAAAGCCGAGCCAAAATTAACTGGTTTGAATACTTTTTTCCGCCCAACCGTGCCACAGTTGCAAATCGAGGTAGACGAGGCTAAAGCTATTTCTCAAAATGTTAGAATTTCTGATATATATGCGACTTTACAAAGCACCATGGGTTCATATTATGTAAATGATTTTAATAAAAATGGCCGTACTTATCGTGTACAGCTGCAGGCTGAGTCTCAGTTTAGAATGAAACCTGAAGATTTAGGCAAAGTGTATGTGCGTAGTCAGCCGACCAATTCGAATCCTGCGGGTAACATGATTCCGCTTTCGGCTTTGAGTAAAGTCAGTAATTTGGTGGGTGCTGAACAATTGGAGCGTTATAACGGCTTGCTTTCAGCCAAAGTGTTTGGCAGCGGTGCACCTGGTGTAAGCTCTGGTGACGCAATCAAGATAGTAGAACGGATTGCTGAAGCGAATTTGCCTTATGGTTACCAAATCGATTGGACAGCCCAAGCGTATCAGGAAAAGCGTACAGGTTCGGCGGCGATGTATGCATTTGGCTTTGCAATGATTATGGTGTTCCTCATTTTGGCCGCGCAGTTTGAAACCTGGGCATTACCGTTAGCGGTGATTATGGCGGTGCCATTTGCTATGGCTGGGGCGCTTATGGCTGTGTTGCTACGTGGTATGCCAAATGATGTTTATTTCCAAATTGGGCTCATTACACTGATTGGTCTTGCGGCTAAAAATGCGATTTTGATTGTGGAATTTGCCAGTCAAAAAATGGAGCAGGGAATACCAGTGGCACAAGCTGCACTGGAAGCTGCACGGTTGAGGTTTAGACCCATAGTGATGACGTCGATGGCCTTTGTATTAGGTATTTTTCCATTGGTAATCGCTTCTGGTGCAGGCGCTGCAGCAAGGCGCAGCATGGGAACGGGCGTGTTTGGCGGCATGATAGTTGCAACTTTTGTAGCGACAATATTTATTCCATTATTTTTTACCTGGCTCACGGGCAAGCATGTAAGACACCATGGACATACAGAATTAGACTCTCAGGAGACGGTATGATGTTGCGTTTAAAACTTAACAACCATATCAGACTCACATATATTCCCGTAGTTGCAGTAGTACTTCTTATAGGTTGTAAGTCTGTAGGGCCAGATTACAGGCGTAATGAGGCGAATTTGCCTGCCGCATATAGCGAAACTAATAATGATAAAACCGTTGCTAATACCGCACAAAAAGAAGTTCTAAAGCAATGGTGGAAACGTTATCAAGATGAAAAGTTAAACGAGTTCGTTGAGCTAGCATTAAAAAATAACACCAATATTCAATTGGCTGTTGCACGTATTGAGGAAGCTGATGCAAGTATGCGCGAAGTTGGGGCATCACTATTCCCTGAAGTGAATTTAACTGCTGGTGCAACACGCACTAAAGTAACAGAAGTTGGAGCAAATCCTGTTTTTGGCAATCCAACTCGTAATGATTATATCTTCGGATTAGGCACTTCTTATGAGCTAGACTTTTGGGGAAAGATTAGGCGTGCAAAAGAATCAGCAGCAGCCAATGCACTAGCAACAAGAAATGCTAAGGAGACGGTCGAGCTTTCACTGATTGGCTTAGTAACCAGCAACTATCTGCAGTTACGCGGATTGGATGCACAAATTGCAGTAATAAAGTTTAATCAGCTTGATCTTGTGGAGTCACTAAACCTAACGAAGCGCCGTCTTGAGGGTGGCGTGGCCAGTGCTTTGGAAGTGAGCCAGGCTGAGGTGGCGGTGACGAATTCGCAGGCTCAGCTAACTGAGCTGCTCAGGCTACGCGCATTAAGTTTGCACCAATTGGCAATATTGACTGGCGTGCTTGATTTACAATTAGATACTGGAGATATTCGTACCCTGCCATTACCGCCCACACCACCGGTTGGTTTACCTTCTGCCTTACTGGAAAATCGTCCGGATATTCGTCAGGCAGAGCAAGCACTTATTGCAGAAAACGCACAAATAGGTATTGCAAAGGCTGCTTTGTACCCAAGCATTACTTTAACTGGTAACCTTGGCGGCGAAAGTTTGGAGTTGGGCAATATATTAAAATCTGGCGCACGGATTTGGACGTTTGGACTTGGTTTGGATTTGCCCATTTTTGATTCTGGCAGACGACAATCACGCGTTGATCAAGCGAACGCTAAACAAAAACAAGCCTTGGCACAATATCAAACTGCAATACAAAATGCATTTAGAGAAGTGAATGATGCGCTTGTCACGAGGCGCTTAAATGCAGAACGTGAGCAGAGTTTAATACAAAGTGAAGCTTCTGCCAAAAAGGCGCTTACGGTAGCCGAAAATCGCTATAAATCAGGTTATTCAGCCTATTTGGAGGTGTTGGATGCACAGCGTGTGCACAATGAAGCTTCTCTCTCTGTGGTTCAGGCAAAACAGGCAACTTTTTTAGCAACGGTTGAATTATTCAAAGTGCTGGGTGGCAATTGGTTGGGTGAAAATACCTCAGAACAACAGCCAAAACCCAATTAAAACGGACAGACGACTTTTACCCAGTCATCACGTGATTCGATTGGTTCCCCAAGTAATACGCGCTTAGGTGATCCATCAATCTTGATGACATAGTTAGTATTTGCACGATAATTCATTTTGGGTAATATCAACATTGATAATTCTGATAACCCAGCTTCAATCGGCAAGTAGATGCCTGAAAACAAACCAATATCTATAGTCGCAGCGGTATTTTTCACGTTAATGCCAGTGAGAGGATTAATATCAATTTCCGTGTTAGGAAAAGCCTCTACAGAGTGCGCTTGACGTAATTGCACCCAAGTTGGGTGCTGCGAAATAATTTCAACGCCCACTCTCAATTGGCTACCCATGGTAGGTTTAACTGACCTGATCATACCGATGATGATTTTGCTGGGGTCTTCATCTATCATTAAACCGACCAGCTTGTCTGGCCTAGCCAAGATATTGGCGTACTTGTTGACGCGTGCTCCTAGGCCACGGGGACTCATGTCGGTAATAATCCAAGTATCGAGGGAGCCACTGTTGGCAGATAAACTGCTGCCTTGTCTTAATACGGTATGCGCTCTAATGCGATCTTCCAAAGAGGTGCCATCCCGCGATAGTCTCAACCCATTGCTGATTTGATTAGACTGGTGAACTTGATTGCAAATATTGATAATACCAGCATTTGCTTTGGCGGTTTTTGAGCTTGCTTGCCGAGTAATTTTGCGACGTTGCCTGACATAACCCGCTTTTTTCCATTCTTCAATTAGGATTCTGAGAGTTTCATTCAGTCTTTTTGGGTTATTAATTTTAGAAAACGCCAGACTTTGAGGAATCTCTCCACGATCTGACACTGTAATCGCTACAGTTAATTGTTTTTCCAACTCATCCAGCTCCCAGTAGCGGCTACTATCGTTGGGATTAAAGTCGCGCATACGTTTTGCGGGAGCGTCTTTTTCTAAATCAATGCAAAACAAGTATTGTTCTGGCGTATATTTATTGCTGATGTAAACACGTGTAAGCAGCGCTTTCAATATGCGTGTCGCGATTTCAAGGTTGTATTTTTGCATGCTCGCCTGCGCTAATTCCCCCAGCATGCAAGTCTGCACATAAAGGCCTGCGATGGTGGTTGAAGACGACTTATCAAACAAATCTATAGGGTTATTTAGCAGCATTTTCTGCGCTGCAATTCGATACAGCACGTTGATTTGCAACCACACTTTAGCTGGTGGGTTAGTTTGGTTGAATAGACGCCATTTAATCATATTGAATGCAGTATTTAGTGCCCGTGCTATCAGGAGAAGAGGCACATTTTCATTAGGTTTAAAATCATTTTCCAACTGCGCTTTGTTAGTATCAAATAATTTTTCAATGATTTTTAGGTGGCAAATATAAGATTGCCGACAGTAGTCATAGCAAGTTTCACAGATGCTATTTTCCAGTTCAGGCTTCATGTTTTCTATGTTGGAAAACTGTGTGGAAAGGTTTTCTAAGCGCGGCTGATTAAGTACTTCAATTTCGGTGATTAAATCAAGTTGTTGCTGAAGGTTTAGTGGTTCCTGGCCCTCGGTTTGGTTGAGTGTTAGCGCTAATTGCTTGGTGGAAAGTTGCAATGCATTCAGATCATCCATTTCTTCCAAATCGTCCAACCACGCTGTGAGTTCATTGGATTTTTTTGCTGTGTTCGAGCCGAATAAATGTTGAATAATATTTTTCATTTAAATTACAATTACCACTAAATTGATATTTATGTTTTTATATTAATATGACTTATTAAAATATAATAATAAATCATTGAATAATCAAGAGTTATTTAATTAAAATTGACCCTTCTGTAGTTAAAATCGCGAATTTGAATGCGTGATAGAATGATGCTTTTGGTAAAAGCTTAAAGTAAAAGTAGATATTACATGACAGTTCGTACTCGTTTTGCTCCCAGTCCTACCGGTTTTTTGCACATCGGCGGTGCACGCACTGCTCTGTTTTCTTGGGCATATGCAAAAAAACATGGCGGAAAGTTTATTTTACGTATTGAAGATACCGATATAGAGCGCTCTACACCAGAAGCGGTGCAAGCTATTTTGGATGGTATGCATTGGTTGGGATTGGATTATGATGAAGGCCCATTTTACCAATTACAACGCATGGATATATATAAAAGTGTGCTGCAAACCATGCTGGATGCGGGCACCGCTTATCATTGTTATTGCAGCAAAGAGGAACTTGAATCCTTACGCGAACAACAAACCTTGCAAGGGCTAAAGCCACGTTACGATGGTAAATGGCGACCTGAAACGGGTAAAATCTTACCGGTGATTCCGCAAGATATTCCGCCGGTGGTACGGTTTAAAAATCCTCAATCGGGTTTAGTGGCTTGGGATGACTTGGTTAAAGGCCGCATCGAAATTGCCAATGCGGAAATGGATGATTTGATTATCGCCCGTGCCGATGGAACGCCCACCTATAACTTCTGCGTAGTAGTGGATGATTGGGAAATGGGCATCACGCAAGTGATTCGCGGTGATGACCACGTGAACAATACCCCACGCCAGATCAATATGCTCAATGCCTTAGGCGCAAATATTCCGCAGTATGCACATTTGTCGATGATTTTGGGTGATGACGGTCAAAAACTATCTAAGCGTCACGGCGCTGTCAGCGTCATGCAATATCATGACGATGGATATTTGCCAGAAGCGGTGCTGAACTATTTAGCACGCTTAGGTTGGAGCCACGGCGACGCAGAAATTTTTAATATGCAACAGTTTTGTGAGTGGTTCGATTTAGATCACATTACGCCATCTGCAGCACAATTTAACACCGAAAAACTCAATTGGTTGAATGCACATTATATTAAAGAAACTAACATAGATCGGCTTGCTGGCGATATAGCAGCACGGTTAGCCAAGATGGGAGTAGAAGTTAAATTACAGCCAAAATTGCAGGATGTGCTTGGCTTGTATCGTGAACGTGCGAACAACTTAAACCAACTTGCGAATGATATTGCTTATTTTTATACATTGCCAAAAACCAATGCGGCAGATGTCGAAAAACATATTACCGATGAAATTAAACCCATAATAGAAACCTTGAGCCAAAAATTGGCGAATATTAATTGGTCAGCAGAAGCGATACATGAGGCGATTAACGCGGTCGTTATCCAATATCAGTATAAGTTTCCCAAAGTGGCCATGCCGCTACGCGTAATGCTAACAGGTATTGCGCAGTCGCCTAGCATCGATCAAGTGATGACTTTACTTGGACAAAAAGAAACGCTCGCTAGGATTCAAACTTATTTAAATTAAAAATACTTTATTTGACACTTGAAAAGCGAACAAAAAGGCGCAATCATAGTCACATGCATGGCAGAACTGGCTTTTCTTATTTTTCTAAGTTAAAGCTACTCCAACTTTATTAAAACTACAAGGAGCACAATATGAACAATAAAGGACAAATGCTGCAGGATCCATTTCTAAATACCCTCAGAAAAGAACACATACAAGTATCAATCTATTTGGTTAACGGCATTAAGCTGCAAGGCCAAGTTGATTCGTTTGATCAATATGTTATTTTGCTTAAAAACACAGTAACGCAAATGGTTTATAAACATGCTATTTCTACTATTGTGCCAGCGCGTGCGGTGAGCATGGCGTTGCCTGAGCATTCGGAAGAATAAAGCTTGTCAATTCGACCCTCTGGTTACGGCGAAAACACCTTAGCGAATCCATCTGTTTTAACTGCCGCGTCTAATGGTGCGGTAGTGTTGGTGAGTGTAGATTTTGGCGAGCAAGATTATGTAGAAAGTTTGCAAGAGTTGCGTCAATTAGTGACATCAGCGGGCATGAAAGTGCGCGCTACGGTTGAAGGCAAGCGAAGCACCCCAGATGCAAAACTTTTTATTGGCAGTGGCAAAGCTGACGAATTAAAGGCGATGCTTGATGCAAGCGAAACCAGTCTGGTTGCCTTTAATCACGATTTAAGCCCGTCGCAACAGCGCAATTTAGAGCGATTTTTGCAAGCTAAAGTGTTAGATAGAACAGGTTTGATTTTAGATATTTTTGCACAACGTGCAAAAAGCCACGAAGGTAAATTGCAAGTTGAACTGGCTCAATTAGAGCATTTATCCACGCGTTTAGTACGCGGTTGGACGCATTTAGAGCGTCAAAAAGGCGGTATTGGTGTGCGTGGCGGACCGGGCGAAACGCAACTGGAGATGGATAGACGCATGCTGCGTGATCGCGTTAAGCAATTGCGTGAGAAGTTGGCCAAACTCAAGCAGCAGCGTGGCATGCAGCGCAGAGCACGTAAACGCTCAAACGTAATGACGGTGTCATTAGTCGGTTATACTAACGCAGGGAAATCTACATTATTTAATCGCTTAACGCAATCTGGTGTGTATGCGGCAGATCAGTTATTTGCAACTCTAGATACCACATCTCGCAAAATGTACCTGGGTGATAATTATCATTCTGGTGGCGGCACTCTGGTGATTTCTGACACTGTTGGCTTTATTAAGCATTTGCCAACTACGTTGATTGAAGCGTTTGGCGCTACATTGGAAGAGGCTGCACAAGCGGATTTGTTGCTGCACGTGGTGGATGTGGCCAGCACTAATCGCGAGGCGCAAGTCGCGCAAGTGAATCTTGTGTTACATGAAATTGGCGCTGCTAATGTGCCACAAGTTTTGGTATTAAATCAAATTGATAGGCTGGATAACTCCTTGCATGATAATGGGGCAGGTTGTGAGCGCGATGAATATGGTAGAATTTACCAAGTGCGCGTGTCCGCTAAGACAGGCGCTGGTATTGAGTTTATCAAACAGGCTTTGTTGGAGCATCAACAGTTATTAAAAAAATTAAGTACCGAAGAAAGTGCATATGTATAAGAATGAAGTTTTAACTCAATGTTTAGAATATAGTTCGGAGTCATGAATGATTAAGTTTCCTGGTTTTGGTCAACGCAACAACGAGGGACCGCCTGATTTGGATGAAGTGCTTCATGACTTAGGCCAAAAAATAAATAAGCTTTTTGGTAAAGCCAGTAGTGGCAATAGCAGCAACAATAGCCAGCCCACTGCTAACAAGAGATTTGACCTGCAGGTTATGCCTATCTTGGCGCTTATTATTGCAATTTGGATGGCCACAGGCTTTTATATAGTTGATCAAGGCTCGCTTGGTGTTGTGCAACGTTTCGGTGCCTATACTGATACGACGACTCCTGGCCCGCGTTGGCACTGGCCGTTTCCAATAGAAACAGTAACTGTAGTCAATATGGAACAAGTACGCCGTCTAGAAGTTGGCTATAGAACCAACGGTGAAGGTACTGGCGGTAAAACTAAAGTACCTAGAGAAGCGTTAATGCTGACCGAAGATGAAAATATCATTGATTTGCAATTTGCCGTGCAATATAAACTTAAAAACGCTAAAGATTATTTATTTAATAATCGCTCTACCGATGATGCGGTGATGTCAGCCGCGGAAACGGCCATTCGCGAAGTGGTTGGTAAAAGCAAGTTGGATGACTTGCTGCAGAAGGGTCTAGCTGACACTTCTGAGCGCATGCAGGCGATTTTAGATAGCTATAAGGCCGGCGTAACTATTACTAGCGTTTCGCTACAAAGCGCGCAGCCACCAGAGCAAGTGCAAGAGGCGTTTGAGGACGTAAACCGTGCTAATCAAGATTACCAACGCCAGATTAATGAAGGCCAGGCTTATGCTAATGATGTGATTCCTAAGGCGCGTGGCAATGCTTCACGCCTCGCAGCAGAAGCCGCAGGTTACAAACTTAAAGTGGAAAATGAGGCCAAAGGTAACGCCAGCCGCTTTGAGCAGATTTTGGCACAGTACAACAAAGCGCCTGAGGTCACACGTGAGCGTCTGTATTTAGATGCACAGGAGCAGATTTTATCTAACACAAGCAAAGTGATTGTCGATCAAAAAGGCGGTAGTTTATTGTATTTGCCATTAGATAAATTGATGGCAACAACTAATATAACGACATCAAATACAAGCGCTGCAGCGGCATCAAGTGCCAGTGGCAATAATAAAGATGCGGATACAAGCAGCTCTCGTGAAGTGCTGCGAAATCGTGAAAGAGATAATCGCTAATTAGCGAAAGATAAATTATGAAAAATATTGGACTATTTTTAATCGGCCTGATTGCACTGTTGGTGCTTTTAAGTATGGCTGTCTTTACGGTTGATCAGCGCGAGTACGCATTGGTGTTTAGGTTGGGCGAAATTGTAGCTGTCAAAACAGAGCCGGGGCTATATTTCAAAACGCCCTTGGTGGAAGAAGTAAAGTACTTTGAGAAGCGTATTGTTACACTGGATTGGGAGGCTCCCGCCAAATTTAATACAAGTGAAAACAAATACATGATGGTAGATTCATTTGTTAAGTGGCGCATTATTGATCCTGCAAAATACTATGTATCGATTAAAGAAGGTGGAGAAGCTGCCGCTGAAGATAGACTTTCTAAAGTCGTGAATGCAGGTTTCCGTTATGAGTTTGGCAAGCGTACCGTGCATGACGTAATCGCTGGCGAACGCGATGCGATTATGGACAATTTACGTAAAAGAGCTGATGGTGAGGCGCGTCAAATTGGTATTCAAGTAGTCGATGTGCGTTTGAAGCGCGTTGATTATTCAGAGGAAATCAGTAAATCAGTATATGACCGCATGATTTCAGAACGTGAACGTATTGCAAAACAGCTGCGTTCAGAAGGCTCGGCCGCTTCGGAAAAAATTCGTGCTGATGCTGACAAGCAACGTGAAGTGATAATCGCCGAGGCGTTCCGCGACGCACAAAAAGTAAAAGGTGATGGCGACGCTAATGCGGCTGAAACCTACTCTGCAGCTTATGGTAAAAATCCAGAATTTTATGCGTTCTACCGCAGCCAGGAAGCTTACAAAAACAGCTTTAAAAATAAATCGGATGTCATGGTGTTAGATCCGAACTCTGACTTCTTTAAATATATGCGTGGCGCAGGTGGCCAAAAAAAATAAGTCAAGTAATAGGTGCTTAATTGAATTCTGTCATGTTAACTGCATTTGGGCTGATGCTAGTATTTGAAGGCTTGCTGCCATTTATTGCACCGCAAGCATGGCGCGAAACATTCAAGCGCATGATAGCACTCAAAGATGGTCAGTTGCGATTTGTTGGCCTTGTTTCAATTATTGGCGGTTTATTGCTGGTGTTACTGAGTCGCTAATTCTAGCCGCTAGTGCAAGCCGTTTTGACTTTAATCCTAGTATAATAACGGAATGCGAAATTGGTTACTCCCTGAATATATCGAAGACGTGTTGCCCGCTGAGGCCGCCCGCATAGAGCAATTACGCCGTAAGTTACTGGATTTGTTCAAAGTTCATGGCTACCAATATGTTATTCCACCCACCTTAGAGTATATGGAATCGCTCATTACCGGTACCGGTCACGACCTTGATTTGGCCACATTCAAAGTAGTGGATCAACTTACTGGTCGCTTGATGGGCATTCGAGCTGATATGACACCGCAAGCTGCGCGCATAGATGCTCACATGCTCAATCATCAAGGTATCTCGCGTCTTTGTTATGCAGGCACAGTCTTACGCACTAAGCCAGATGGCCTTGCGCGCACAAGAGAGCCAATACAATTGGGGGCAGAGTTGTTTGGTTATGCAGGTGTTGAAAGTGATATTGAAATTCATCGCATGATGATTAAAGCCTTGCAATTACTTGGCCTGACGGAGTTGCATATAGATTTTAGTCATGTCGCGATATTTGAGAGCTTGGTTAAGGCGGGTAATATCGGCGCAGATTTGGAACAAGCACTTTATGCTGCTTTGCAAAGCAAAGATAAAGCGGCAGTGAAAGAGCTCTCCCTTGGTTTAGACATGTCAATTCAGCAGGCGCTTATTGGTCTGACCGACTTAAATGGTGATGTGGCGATTTTAGATAAAGCTGAAAATATTTTGCCAAGATTGCCAGCAATTAGCGAAGCGTTAGCGGATTTGCGCTCAGTTGCAGCCAATTTGGGCGATTTGAATGTGCAACTAGGCTTTGATTTAAGTGAGTTGCGTGGCTATCACTACCACAGCGGTATTGTGTTTGCAGCTTATGCAAGAGGCTACGCAGGCCCACTTTCGCTGGGTGGACGCTATGACGAAGTGGGCATTGCATTTGGTCGTTCTCGCCCCGCAACAGGCTTTAGCTTGGATTTGCGTGGCGTTGTTACTGCGCTTGCCCCAGCTCGTTTGCCTAGTGCCATTTTAGCGCCTGCAGGTAATGCTAAAGATTTGCTGGTCAAAATTGCAGCTTTGCGTGCTGATGGGCAAATAGTGATTCAATCTTTGCCCAACGAGCAGCCTAATGCAGTAGAGCTTAATTGCGATAGTATGCTTGTGTTGCGCGATGGAAAATGGCTTATCGAAGTACTTAAAAGTTAATTAAAAAAGTAATAAATTATGGCAAAAAATGTAGTAGTAATTGGCACGCAATGGGGCGATGAAGGCAAAGGGAAGATTGTTGATTGGCTCACCGATCATGCGCAAGGTGTGGTGCGCTTTCAAGGCGGTCATAACGCGGGTCATACCTTGGTTGTGGGGCAGGGTGGCGCTCAGCGTGTTTACAAGCTTAATTTAGTGCCATCCGGTATTGTGCGTGCGGGTGTGAATTGTTATATTGGTAACGGTGTGGTACTTGATGCTGGTCATTTGTTAGGGGAAATCTCCGCGCTTGAAAAAGATGGCTTGGAAGTTAAAAATCGCCTAAAAGTAAGTCCAGGCTGTCCACTCATATTAAGCTATCATGTAGCGATTGACATTGCGCGAGAAGCCAAACGTAGTATTGATAAAAAAATTGGTACTACCGGCAAAGGCATTGGTCCAACTTACGAAGATAAAGTTGCGCGCAGAGCATTACGTGTTTATGACTTGTTCTACCCAGAGCGCTTTGCCGAAAAATTACACGAAGTAATGGATTATCATAATTTTGTACTTACTCATTATCTTGGCGCCCAAGCGGTTGATTTTAATAGTCAATACGACGCCAGCATGGCTCAATCTGTTAAGCTAAAACCAATGATTGCCGATGTTTCTGCTGAGCTTTATGCCGCTAATGCCAGAGGTGAAAATCTGCTATTCGAAGGTGCGCAAGGCACACTTCTGGATATCGACCATGGCACTTATCCTTATGTGACTTCTAGCAACTGTATCGCGGGCCAAGCCTCAGCAGGCACAGGCGTTGGTGCTAATATGTTGCATTATGTACTGGGCATCACTAAGGCCTATACCACGCGTGTGGGTGGTGGGCCTTTTCCTAGTGAGTTGGATATTGAAACTGAAGGTGTACCTGGTTATCAAATGTCGACCAAAGGTCAAGAAATTGGCACGGTGACCAAGCGCAAACGCCGTTGCGGTTGGTTTGATGCGGCGGCATTGCGTCGCTCGGCACGTATTAACGGCCTCTCAGGCTTATGCATTACCAAATTGGACGTGCTGGACGGGATTAAATCGTTGGATATTTGTACCGGTTACGAGTTAGACGGCAAAGTCGTTGATTTATTGCCAGTGGGGGCAGATGATGTAGCGCGCTGCAAGCCAATATATGAGCGGGTTGCAGGATGGTCAGAAAGTACCTTTGGCGTTAAAACTTGGGATGGTTTGCCAAAAAATGCGCAAATCTATCTAAAACGCTTAGAAGCCTTATGCGGCGTGCCAATTGCCATTGTTTCGACTGGGCCGGAGCGAGATGAAACTATCGTCATTGAACATCCATTCTCCGCATAAAACTTAAACCCCGTTGCAATGTATCGTTATTTCATAAAAAATTGTCGCTTAAATACAAACGCGTATGCCGTGCTCAATTTTTTAGTCGCGCCTCGCCTAGCCTAGTGCTCAGGGGTTTCTGGTTTGGTAAAATTAATGACTAGTTCAGAAAAAAAACGTTTAGCATGGGCAATTACTGGTTCCGGACATTATTTGCGAGAATGTCTCGCCATTTTGCAAATGTTTGAAAATGTTGATATTTTTCTAAGTAAAGCCGCGTCAGAAATCATCCAGCAATACGGCTTTCAGGCACAGTTAGAGTCAACTGGCCATCGCGTGTATCAAGACAAAACTGCCAGTAGCGTGCCAGTCGAGCTATTTTATGCAGGCAAATATCACACCTTGGTCGTCGCGCCTGCCACCTCAAATACCATCGCGAAAATGGCATATGGATTCTCTGATAGTTTGGTAACTAACTTGTTTGCGCAAGCAGGTAAAACTTGCGTGCCAAGCATAATATTTGCATGTGATACAGTGCCGGAATTTGGCTCTAATTCTATTACTTCGGAAGCACCGCGAGAAAATATGGTCAAAGTTTATCCTCGTCAAATAGATTTAGATAATGTTGCAAAATTAGCTAATTTTGAAGCAATAAGAGTGGTTACTGACATGGCAGAATTAGCGCGCGCTGTCGGTGAACGTTTAATTCAAATCAAGTGACAACTGATAGCTTATTATTCTTAACGGGTAAATTGGCTGAAAAAAGCCTAAATAAGGTTTTAAACAAAGTGCAAGCCGATCTCAAAACGACCAAATTCAAATACCGTGTCGAACAAATGGGTGTTTCAGTGGCCGCACTGATGACGACAGATTTGATAGCGCGCCGCTTAAATAATGTTGGCGATGCGAACAAGGTAATTTTGCCTGGCCTTTGCCAAGGCGATTTAACTCCGCTACAAGCTAAGTATGGCGTGCCTATTGAGCGTGGGCCAAATGATTTAAAAGATTTACCACAATATTTTGGTCAACAAGGTAAAACGCCTGATTTAAGCCAATACAGCACGCAGATTTTTGCTGAGATTGTTGATGCACCCGATTTGACAGTAGAGCATATATTAGCCAAAGCCAAAAATTTTCAAGCGCAGGGCGCGAACGTAATTGATTTAGGCTGTTTGCCTAATAGGCCATTTCCACATTTGGCTGATACAATTCAGGCACTTAAAGCCGTTGGTTACAAGGTGAGTGTTGATTCAATGAGTGCTGATGAGTTGCTCTTGGCTGGAAAATTCGGAGCAGATTATTTACTTAGTTTAAACGAGAAAACTCTCTGGATTGCTGATGAAGTCGCTGCAACCCCAATACTCATCCCATCCAAGCCTGGGAATATGGCATCGCTTTATCATGCTATCGAAATCTGCTTCAAAAATGGCAAACTATTCTTTGCAGACCCAATTCTGGATCCGATCCATTTTGGTCTTGCTGATTCTATTGTACGTTATTACAAGTTGCGCAAAAAATATCCTGATGTTCAGATCATGATGGGCATTGGCAATGTTACGGAGCTTACCGATGCTGATACTACAGGCATAAATGCGATTTTATTTGGCTTGATTAGCGAATTGAATATCAATGCTGTACTGGCAACCTCCGTGAGTCCTCACGCTGTCAACGCAATCGCGGAAGCCGATGACGCAAGACGTGTGATGCATCGTGCACATCAGGACAGTCGTTTACCGCGAGGCTATAGTAATGGTTTGTTGGGGCTGCATGACAGAAGACCATTTCCGTATAACGTAGATGAGATTGCCGAATTGGCAACACAAATTAAAGATCCAAGTTTCCGTATCCAAGTAAGCAAAGCGGGGGTACATGTTTACAACCGTGATGGACATTATCTTAATATAGACCCTTTTTCCTTTTACCAAAATTTGGGGGTAGATAATGACGCTTCTCACGCGTTTTACTTGGGCGTAGAGCTTGCACGTGCGCAAATTGCTTGGCAACTTAAAAAGCGTTATGTGCAGGATGAAGAACTAAGTTGGGGCGTGGCTAGCAAAGCTCTATATAAAATTGCAAAAAAAGTACATCGTGAGGCTTCGCTAAAAGAAAAGCAGAACAAGAAAAAATGATTTTCGAAACCATTATTACCAGTATTGATACAGATGGCAGTCCACATGTGGCGCCTTTTGGCGTGCGCCATGAAGCAGATTTGATCGTGATTTCCCCATACAAACCATCAACTACATTGGCTAATATCTTAGCCACAAAGTATGCAGTTATGAATCTAACCGACGATGTGCGAATATTCGTAGCAGCGCTCACCAACCGGCAGCCATGGCAGCTCGTGCAAGCCAGTAAAATTAAAGGTTACAGACTAGCAGATTGCTTGGCACATGTTGAGTTGGAATTAGTTGAAGTGCGCGATGATGCAGTACGTCCACAACTGATCATGCAAAAAATAGAAAGCCAGAATCATCACCCATTTGAAGGTTTCAATCGGGCGCAGGCTTCTGTGATCGAACTGGCGGTACTTGCAAGTCGTATGCGTATGATGCCACGCGAAAAAATTCAAACAGAATTACAATATTTACAAATCGCCATAGATAAAACTGCCGGCGAGCGTGAAAAACAAGCTTGGGATTGGTTAATAGAAAAGATTGATAATTTTTACGCTGATCAAGCCGGAGAAAATTATGCTTAATTGTAAATTAAGCATGACACAACTATTAATCAGCGTAAAAAACGTCGAGGAAGCCTTGCTGGCATTAGGAGCTGGCGCGGATATTATTGATCTGAAAGATCCCAGCGTAGGTGCACTGGGGGCTTTGGATTTAAGCCAAACCATACGAATTGTACAGGCGATCAATGGTTCGGGATATGTTAGCGCCACCGTGGGTGAAGGGCATGCTTCTTTAAATGAACTGATGACAGTTATTCATGCTCGTGCGAGATTTGGCGTAGATATGATAAAAATTGCAGTATCTACGCTGTTTTACAAGCCCAGCTTTATAGTTGAATTGAAAAAGCTGACGAGTGAGGGTGTAAAAATAGTAGCAGTATTTTTTGCGGATGAAGAAATCAACCTAAATTTATTGGCAAAATTACAAGAGGCAGGTTTTTTTGGTGCGATGCTGGATACAAAAAATAAAAAACATGACTTATTGGCATTACAAACATCAAAGACCTTATGGCAATTTACACAATTGTGTCATAAATATTGTTTAAAATCAGGTTTTGCAGGTTCATTAAAACCAAAACATATTGATAGTTTAGTTAAATTTAGTCCTACATATATTGGATTTAGAGGTGGGGTGTGCGAAAATTCGCAAAGAAATTCTGAATTATCCATAGCCAAGGTTATTGATATTAAAAAAATGTTGCGCATACACAACAATCATAATGCAAAAGCTCTAGAAAGCTTGGTCTAGCGTTGCATAGTAGAGCTGGATTCAGTATAGTTTGCTAATGGGTGATTGACTATAGTTTTATAACCGAGGAGTTTAAAAATGAATAAAAAATTGATGGGTCTAGCAGTTGCAACAACGCTGGGCTTTGCTACTTTTACAGCTGCTGCTGATGATATGTTCCGTGGCGCATGGTACGTAGTACCAGGGCTTACTTACATGAATACAGATAGCGACTTGGACGCTAAAAATGGCCCAGGCGTATTTTTGAAATTAGGTAAGGAATTAAGTGAAAGCTGGGACATTCAAGGTGGTATTGGTTATAACACATCTAGAGTAGATGCTGGCCAGATACAAAGTGATACTGGCATTGCAGGTTCAACAGGTCGTTATAAACAAACCACATTGGGTGTAGATGCTTTATACATGTTCAGCCGTAGTAACTTCCGCCCTTTCTTGTTGGCAGGTGTTGGGGCAGCACGAAATAATGTTGATTATACGATTCCTGGTATAACTTTAGATGCTAAAAAAACATCTTTTATGGGTAATGTGGGTTTAGGTGCACAATATTTATTTAATGATAATTTCGGTTTGCAAGCTGATTTACGTGAACAATGGAGTCGCATATCTGGTACTGCATTTGGACCAGGTGGCAGTGCTTCTGGTTCAACCACGATTGGTAATACATTGCTTAGCTTAGGCGGTATCTTCCGTTTTGGCGCACCAGCCCCAGTAGTTGCAGCTGCAGCTCCAGAACCTGCTCCAATGCCAGTAGCTGAGCCAGAACCAGCACCAGCTCCAGAACCAGCACCAGCCCCAGCTCCAGAGCCAGTGAAATGTACCCCACAAACAGAAACGATTACGGTTGGTGCAGAAAAATTGTTTGGCTTTGATAAGGCTAACTTGAAAGCAGAAGGTAAAGCCGCACTAGATGAAGCCGCAGCAAAAATCAAAGCTAATCCTGAGCTTAAAGCCGTGATTGTGACTGGTTACACTGACCGCATTGGTTCAGATGCTTATAACCAAAAACTTTCAGAGCGCCGTGCTAAAGTGGTAGCAGATTACTTGGTAGCACAAGGAGTTGATTCTTCAATCATCTCTTCTTCTGGTAAAGGTAAAGCTGATCCAGTCGTTCAATGTACCGGTAAAAAAGTAACCAAGAAATTGATTGCTTGCTTACAACCTAACCGTCGTGTAGAAATCCGTGCCGAAGGTACTAAAGAATCTGGTTGTAACTAAGTTAGATTAGGAAAATAAAAAGCCCCGCACTGCGGGGCTTTTTTTATGAACATGAATTAAATCGCTATAATAGTGCTATGAAATTCCTAACTATAAAGCAGGTTGATTTAATCATTGAAGCACGCTGGCTTCTTCCTGTTGTTCCAAGCTACGCTCTGTTAGAGCATCAGGCAGTAGTCATTCAATTCGGCAAAATAGTTGATATTTGCCTAATTGAAGAAGCGAATGCGCGGTACGAAGCCAATGAAGTGGTGCAATTAAAAGGACATGTTCTGGTCCCTGGTTTCATTAATCTGCACACCCACGCTGCCATGAGCCTAATGCGTGGCTTGGCGGATGATTTGCCTCTCAGGCCTTGGCTTGAGAAACACATTTGGCCTGCAGAAGCTAAGTTGGTATCTCCGGGTTTTGTGCATGATGGTACGCTGTTAGCCTGTGCGGAAATGTTAAGTGGTGGCATCACGACTTTTAATGATATGTATTATTATCCTGAGTCTGCCGCAGAAGCCAGTGTAAAAATTGGAATGCGTGCTAATTTAGGTATAGTAGTGCTAGATTTTGCCACGCAATATGCCAATGATGCAGAAAGTTATATCCAGCAAGGATTGGAGGCGCGTGATAGTTTGCGCGACGAGCCTTTGGTTGGTTTTAGTTTTGCCCCGCATGCGCCATATACAGTTTCTGATACTACCTATGAGCGCATTATGACGCTTGCAGAGCAAGTAAATATCGGTGTGCATACGCATATGCATGAAACCTTGCAGGAAATTAACGAAAGTGAGAACAAACATGGCTTGCGCCCGTTAAGTCGGTTAGCAAATTTGGGCTTATTAGGCCCCAATTTGACTCTGGCGCACTGCGTACATTTAAATGCCCATGAAATCAAACTATTCGCTGAGCATGGATGTAACATTGCGCATTGTCCAAGCTCGAATTTAAAGCTTGCGTCTGGTATAGCGCCTATTGCGAAATACGTTGAGCAAGGCATCAATATTGGCTTAGGCACAGATGGTGCTGCTAGTAATAACCGTTTGGACATGTTTGCCGAGATACGCCTTGCGTCTTTACTGGCAAAAGGGCAAAGTGGTGATGCAACAGCAATTTCCGCGCATCAGGCACTAGCAATGGCGACGATAAACGGAGCAAAGGCATTGGGGTTGGATGCTAAAATTGGTTCGATAGAAGTCGGGAAATTGGCGGATTTATGTGCAGTAAAGATGATTGACATACAAACTCAGCCTTGTTTTGACCCAGTTTCGCATTTGGTATATGTGGCTGGACGTGAGCATGTAAGCCACACTTGGGTGAATGGAGATTTGAAATATCATAAACCAGACGGAAGCAATGGTGTTTATAACCATGTGGAACCGCAGGAACTTAGCGACATTGTGGTTAAATGGCAAACTAAATTAAATGAATTTAAAGCATAAAATGACGAATGTTGATACAGCAGAATTAAACAAATTCAGTGAGTTAGCCCATAAATGGTGGGATAAAACCAGTGAATTTAAGCCCTTGCACGACATTAATCCACTTCGGCTCAATTATATTGATAAAGCAGTTTTGCTTAAGAATAAATCAGTGCTGGATGTGGGTTGCGGTGGTGGGATTCTATCTGAATCAATGGCGCAAAAAGGCGCAAAGGTTACAGGTATCGATTTGGGCGAAAAAGCGCTTAAGGTGGCGCAGTTACACAGCATGGAGAGTGGTGTTGAGGTTGATTATCAGCTAATTGCAGTAGAAGAATTAGCAAAAATTCAGCCAGAAAGCTTTGATGTGGTTACGTGTTTAGAAATGCTTGAACACGTGCCTGATCCTGCCAGCATTGTGCAGGCTTGTGCCAAACTGGTAAAGCCTGATGGTCATATTTTTTTCTCGACCATTAATCGCAATCCTAAATCGTATCTATTTGCTGTAGTTGGCGCAGAATATATCTTAAACATGTTGCCACGCGGCACTCACGATTATGAAAAATTTATTAAACCTTCTGAATTGGCAAGCTGGGCGCGGTCTGCAGGACTATCTCTTTGTCATCAAACTGGTGTGAGTTATAACCCTATCACCCAACATTATTGGTTGGGTAGTGATGTTTCAGTCAATTATCTTGTGCATTTCATCAAAAATTAAGTGATTAATACGATTCTTTTTGATCTTGATGGGACCTTGGTAGATACCGCTCCAGATTTGGGTTATGCCCTGAATATACAGCTTGTACGCCATGGTAAGCCAGCCTTGAGTGATGCGATCATACGTCCTTTTGCCTCACATGGATCAAAAGGCTTGCTGGGGCTAGGTTTTGGCATTGCTCCAGAAGATGTTAATTTCTTAGCCTTGCGTGATGAATATTTGAATATTTACGATGAAGTGTTTACTCGCAGCCCGGTATTATTAAACGGTATAGATGATTTATTGCAAACTATCGAAAACAAAAAATTAAAGTGGGGAATTGTTACTAATAAGCCCCGTCGTTTCACCGGGCGGCTAATGGAAAGCATGGGATTGCAGCAGCGTGCTGCTTGCATAATCAGTGGTGACGATGCAATAAATCCAAAACCATCACCTGAAACACTCTTATTGGCTTGCGAGCAGATTGGGGCTAAGCCGCAAGCTTGCGTTTATATAGGCGATGCAGAGCGCGATATCCAGGCTGGCAAGGCAGCTGGCATGAAAACGGTGGTGGCACTTTTTGGCTATCTAGATAAAAGTGATAAACCGTTTGAATGGGGTGCGGATGCGCTAATCGAAACGCCGCAAGCGCTATTGGATTTTTTAAATTCTTCAGCGCTTTAAACTGACCTGCGCTCGAGTAATGCTTGAGATAAAGTCCCGCTATCGACATACTCTATTTCGCCACCCATCGGTAATCCCCGCGCAATGCGGCTTACAGCGATGCCGCGTGTTTTGAGCAACTCGCTTATGTAATGAGCGGTAGCTTCGCCTTCAACCGTGTAATTCGTCGCTAAAATCACTTCGGTAACGATGTCATCTTGGGCACGTTTGATGAGTTTATCGAGATTGATTTCTTTGGGACCGATACCATCAAGAGGCGACAATCTTCCCATCAACACAAAATACATGCCGTTGTAGGAATGAGTTTGCTCCATCATCATCAAGTCGGTTGGCATTTCTACTACACACAACTGTGAAGGTTCGCGCTTTTCCGAGGTACATAATGGGCAAATGCTAATTTCAGAAAAGTTGTTGCAAAGCGTGCAATGCCCAAGTGCTTGCAGTGCATTTTCGAGCGATAATGCGAGGCTATTAGCACCGTTTCTATCGCGCTGTAGCAAGTGGTAAGCCATACGCAGTGCGGACTTTGGACCGACGCCAGGCAAGCAGCGCAGTGATTCGATGAGTTGCTCTAGGGCAGGAGGATTCTTCACAAAAAATTAAAAGGGCAGTTTAAAGCCAACTGGCATCATCCCGCTCATGCGCGCGGTCGACGTTGCTTCTGCCTTGACTCTTGCATCGTTAAGTGCAATTAACATTAAATCTTCTAGCATTTCTTTGTCTTCCATCGCCGCATCGTCAATTACCACGCGCTTTACAGCATTGTTACAAGTCATGGTGATTTTTACCATACCATTGCTGGCAATGCCTTCTACCTCGGTCACAGCCAATTCGGCCTGCACTTTTTGCATATTGGCTTGCATCATTTGGGCTTGTTTCATCATATTTCCCATGCCACCTTTCATCATATTTTGCTCCTTTTTAGATTGGCTTAATTGAGTTGGGGATAATGGAGGCGTCAAAATCCTGAATGAGCGCTTGCACAAAACTATCCTGCATAATGGCGGCCTCCGCGTTAGATTTTATGTTGGCTTTTTCTTCTGCATTTTGTTTAGCCGGTGTGTTAGCATCGCTGTTTACTTCAAAGTTCAGCCGTATTTTCCTACCAAAATATTCGTTAATTGCGCTGGATAGTTTTTCTTGATAATTGGCACTTACTAAATGCTTTTGATTCTCAGCTACGCGCAAAGTAAGGCTGTTTTCATCAAAAGTCACTAACTCACAATTTTGCGCCAAAGCGCGTGCTAAACCGAGTTTTAGGTTTTGTTCGACCAGTTTTCGCCAGTCGCCATCAAAAAAAGTTGGGCTAAGTGGCAATGCTGGAGAGGCTTCCAGAGCAACATTTTGTATAGATTCTAGTGGAGCAGTTTCTTTTTGACCATGTACTATATGTGCAGCTATTGGTGCAACAGACTGAGTCTGCGCCGAATCAGTCATTTCTTTTTCTTGCGCGACATTTTTCGTATTGGACACCAGCTTATTTACAACTTTATCAGACGGGGCAAATGCTAGCATGCGCAATAGAGTCATGGTAAAACCCGCGTATTCATCAGGCGCCAAGCCTATATCTCTGCGACCTAACAGAGTAATTTGATAATAAAGCTGTAAAGTTTCTGGTGAAAGTTTTTGCGCTAAATCTAACAACAAAGCGCGTTCCGGTAAATCATCCGCAATGCTGTTAGGCACGATTTGCGCCATGGCAATCTGGTGCAACAAATTAGCTAAATCGTTGAGTGCTGCTTCAAACGAAATGCTGCGCGCCTCCATTTCCTTGGCTTTTTCGATTAAACCTGCACCATTATGCGTAAGCAAAGCGCGGATAATATCGAACAAGTAGGTTTGGTCAATCGCGCCCAACATGCCGCGCACTTCTGCTTCGTTCACACTTTGGTTGCCGTAAGCAATCGCTTGATCGGTGAGCGAAAGCGCATCGCGCATACTGCCTGCCGCTGCATGTGAAATCAGGCTGATAGCAATGGGTTCGAAACTGATATTTTCTTGGCTAAGTACGTTTTGCAAATGTTCCGAGATAGTTGGACTGGCCATTTGTCGCAAATTAAACTGCAAACAACGCGATAGCACGGTCACAGGCACCTTTTGTGGGTCAGTAGTCGCCAAGATGAATTTAACGTGCTCAGGCGGCTCTTCTAGCGTTTTAAGCATGGCATTGAAAGCGCTTTTAGATAGCATGTGAACTTCGTCAATGATATACACTTTGAAGCGCCCTACAGTCGGTGCGTATTGTGCGTTATCCAGTAAATCACGCATGGCGTCGACCTGAGTATTGCTTGCCGCATCCACTTCTAATAAATCCACAAAGCGGCCACGGTCGATTTCGGTACATGCATTACAAACACCGCAAGGTTTTGATGTAATGCCTGTTTCGCAATTGAGCGATTTGGCTAAAATACGGGCGAGGGTTGTTTTGCCAACGCCGCGCGTGCCGGTGAACAAGTAGGCATGGTGCAAGCGTTGCTGATCTAGCGCGTTCGTAAGCGCACGAACGACGTGGTCTTGCCCGACTAAAGTTTCAAACGATTTTGGGCGATATTTACGCGCTAAGACTTGATATGACATAGGCTAAATTTTAGCTGAAAATTGGCAATTCAACTAAAGCTAAATTGAAAAAACTCAACTATCGCCTAGTAGTGGCTGGGAGGAGGCGAGCCTTGCCCCCGGCACTTGCTTGGTAGTTGTGGCTGCTTGCTTCCGCATCTGACCAGGTTGGCTACTTTACAATGCGGGGAGGCCCGCCAGCCAAGATTTTACCTCAAATTGCGGCAATAGCAGCAGTGCAGTTCAGTATTTTTTTCAAAACTATTAATATGAGATTAGTTTAAATTGAAATTGAAGCATAAGCATTACTTTAAAACAGAGCGATAAAAGTATCACTTAATTCCCTTTTGATTTTTTTATTTAATAAGAGAATAAAAGATATATATTTTTTGATAATAGTTGATCAGTCAATGAACACTACGCCAAATATCAGTAAACAAAATAAACCGGCACTCGTGCCGATCAATATTGCTCGTGAAACCATCAAGCAGATGGCTGTGCGTCAGGTGGAACCCACGCCAGAAAATTACCGGCTTATATATAACGAAGTCGCTGATATTCCAGTCTCTGAAAACTTGGAAAGTGCCATTAGAAAAGCACTCAGACAACTGCCAAATACAACCGCAGAGCAAAACAATTGGATCAATCGCTGGGAAAAAATTTTAAAGCAGAATAACTGGGCCGCATTACCGGCATTATTAGGTGATGGCATGGACACCGGGATTTCAGTTTCCAAACAATGGCCTGACGCAGTTCGAGAGCTTTTGCTAGGTTGGGATACCCAACATGTAGGATTGGACTTATCGAAAAAGAGAGAAGCCCTGGAACGATTATTGATTAATTTTGGCAATGATCCGCTTTTAGCAGAAAAAATTCAGGCGATGGCTAGCAGCTGGATGCAATATGGTATTAGCAATGCAGGCTTAAAAAAGAACACTGTGGAAGGGGATGCAAGTTTGGCCAATGAGGTTGTTGCTGATGAGGCTATAACAAGTCCTACCACTACTTTAACTATCTCTACTAATGAAGCCCCAGACTTAGCAGAAATATTGGTAATACCCGAATACGATACGGACCAGTTTCAGGAAACTTTTCGTATCTTGCAGGATATGCTGAAGCAATCACTTAATCATGGGCTGATTCCAAGATTGGATGGTTACCCTGAACTTAAAGAAGAAGCACTTGAGATTTTCATTCTTACCGAAAAGGCCCGTAAGTTAAAAGACTGGCAGTTTATGGCCAAGCAGTTTAGAGCACTTCTGGTACGTGTTGAACTGATTGGTGCAAATGAAGAGGGGATGAAGCAAGATTTATTGAGATTGCTTAAATTATTGGTCGATAATATCAGCGAATTGGTGGCTGATGATCAATGGATACGCGGGCAGATTGCCGTGGTACAAACCATTGTTTCGAGCCCGCTTGAAAGGGCACTGATTCAAGATGCTGAAAAGAGTCTGAAAGAAGTGATATTCAAGCAGGGGATGTTAAAACATAGTTTGAACGAAGCTAAAAGCTCTTTTAAAAATATGATCTCAACCTTTGTAGATCGTTTAGGCCATATGTCAGATTCTAGTGGTAATTATCAGGAGAAAATTGAAAATTACGCTGATCAGTTATCAGAAACAGAAGATATATTACAAATTAATGAGTTGTTAGAAAATTTAATGAAAGACACGCATACCATGCAAACTGAGATTGTGCGTTCGCGTGAGGTATTGCTACAACAGCGTGATAATGTTGAGTCTGCACAAGAAAAAATTCGCAAATTACAAGATGAGTTGTCTCAGCTCAGCGAAGCCGTGCGTGTTGATCAATTGACCGGTGTACTTAATCGGCGCGGATTGGATGAAGCCTTGGTTAAGGAAATTTCACGCGCCCAGCGCGGCGGAAGCCAATTAAGTGTCGCTTTGCTTGATATTGATAATTTCAAAAATTTAAATGACACGTATGGCCACCATGTAGGAGATACGGCATTACAACATTTGTCTAAGGTGATAAAGGCGACTGTTAGACCAACAGATGTTGTGTCACGCTACGGAGGCGAGGAATTTGTTATATTATTACCAGATACTGGTCTTGATCAGGCGGTAACGACAATCCAGCGTTTACAACGTGCACTTACTAAACAGTTTTTTATGGGTAATAATGATCGATTATTAATTACTTTTAGTGCAGGCATTGCATTACTAAAAGATAACGAAAAAGAAGTTGCTGTTTTACATCGTGCTGATCAATCGATGTATCTGGCTAAAAAAACAGGTAAAAATCGCGTAATGACTGAAAATGATTTGAGCAAAACAGAAACAAAATTAAACTAAAACTTAGTTACAATAGCTTATATATTTTGGCATGTTTAAATTTTGATATGTTGCTAACACAAATAAAAAAAGGTAGTCCCCATTGCTCCCGTTAGTTAATAACCAGTTATTTCTAAAAGCTATGATGCTGGGTGTATCGGATGAGGTTTATCTTATCGATGCTAACTCAATGCGGCTGGTTAATGTGAGCGAAAGTGCGCAAAAAAATTCTGGCTGTGATCTTCAGGATTTTAAGCAAAAAAGTTTAGAAGATTTGCTGGGGGTGAGTCAACAAAAACTTCAAGGACATGTTGATCGTATTGGAAGTCAGGCGCATTTTATTGAGATGTCTTTGGATCAAGAGCCCATCATCAGTAAAGCAGGCGATTTTCAATTGCGAGTCATACTCATGCGGGCTGATGAACAAGAGTACATTCTGGTTATTAAGAATGACTTTTTATCTAAAGACAAGATGCTAAAGGCATTAAGTGAAAGTGAATCTCGTTTTCATGCCATCGTTTCTAATATGCCAGGTCTGGTGTTGCAGTTTCAGCAAAATAACGACAGTGATATCAGCTTTGTTTATTTAAGTGAAGGAAGTAAAACTTTGCTTGGGCTGGATCCAGAAGACCTGATGCAGAGCCCACAACTGTTTTATCAGATGATGAATGCAAGAGATCGTTCCCTGTTGCGCACGAGCTTAAAATCATCTATTGCACGCCTTAGTTTAATGGATTGGGAAGGACGGATATGGGTTGATGGCTGGCAAGATACCAAGTGGATCAATCTGCGAGCAACGCCTAGAAAATTAGACAATGGAGTAATAGTATGGGATGGCATCATGCTGAATGTCACGCAAAGTAAGAAAGAGAAGTTTGAGATTGAGCAATCACGGCGTGATCTAGCAGAATTGACTGAGCACATCAATAAGATTAAAGAGCAGGAACGTACCAAAATTGCACGTGAATTACATGACGATTTGGGTGGAAATTTAACAGCGATAAAATTGGGCTTATCAGCCATTACTAATCAGCTTAACCAAAACCAGAACAACTTAAAAGAACATACACTGGGCTTGCAGGCTATCGTAGATAAAACATTTGAAACAGTCCATAGAATTTCAGGAAACTTAAGACCGAATATTCTAGACTTGGGCATAGTGGACGCAATAGAATGGCAGTCAAAAGAATTCCAGAAACAATTGGCTATTCCTTGCTTGTTTACCTGCAATCAAAGTGAGATTTCGATAGAGACAGATCAGGCGATGGCGCTGTTTCGTATTTGCCAAGAGGCTTTGTCCAATATTGCTAAATATGCAAAAGCTACCAAAGTGAGTGTTGACTTGATTGCTAGCCCCAATGAAGTGGAGATGACGATCAGTGACGATGGCATTGGTATTAAGCCTAATGATAAACTTAAAATCGATTCATTTGGTTTGCGTGGTATGCAAGAACGTGCAATTGCGCTGCATGGCAGCTTTAAAATTTCCAAACCTAGCGCAACAAATTCAGATACAGATAAACACGGCACAGTCATTACCGTCAAGTTTCCGATTTAATAGCAAATAATTTGTAATAGCATTATAAGTTGCAATTATAAGCATCACCCATCCTTCACTTTTTACTTCCGTAGTAATCCAACGAATAGCTACCCAGCTATTTCAAATAAAACCTCCTTATCCCACAGTAAATTGTCCGGCTAATAAGTTTTGGCAAAAGCTGGCACGCTGTTTGCAAATAGTTAACTATATTGGCACAAAACTGCAAAAACATAATTTTATCTGATGAAAATATGGACAGAGTTGTCGAATTAACTACAGAGCATAAGAGGTTTAAAGTATGAAGAACAATTATAAAATCAAAGTGATCATTGTAGATGACCATGCAATTCTGAGAGCGGGTATCAATCAGATTTTATGTGCTACAGATGATATAGAAGTGATTGCTGAAGCGCAGAATGGTGCTGAAGCAATTAAGTTTTCTCGTCAGTTTGATGCTGATGTAATGTTACTGGATATCTCGATGCCAGATCGGAGCGGTATGGAAGTTCTTAAATATATCAAAGGTGAAAATAGTCATATCGCTGTGCTTATGTTATCTATGCATATGGAAGAGCAATATGCAGTTCGTGCCCTGAAGTCGGGTGCGGCAGGGTATTTGTGCAAGCAAAGTGCTTCTTCCGATTTGCTCAATGCAATCCGCACAGTAGCGAAAGGAAAAAAATTCATTACGCCTGAAGTGGCCGAAATATTGGCTGATCAAGTGGGCATGGAAAAACCGCAATCACCGCATGAAACGCTTTCAGATCGTGAGTTCCAAACGATGGTGATGATTTCATCAGGTTTGTCAGTAGGCGAAATCGCAGATCAACTATCGCTTTCAGTCAAAACTGTGAGTATGTACCGCACACGGTTATTGGAAAAAATGCATTTGCGCCACAATGCAGAACTTACGCATTATGCAATAAAGAATAATTTGGTGTATTAGAGACCATTGTACGTAGTTATTTCAACTCTATATACTTAAGCTTTCATTATCCACGCTTGCAAAATAATTCATCTTAACTCTCCTCCTCGTGTATGCGTGCTTCATTAGTTAATCGATAGTGATTTAAGTTCAGGAACAATAAGGCTTGTGGGCCGATGATTTGCCTAATGAAAAAATGCACTGCTATTAAAACGTTTAAAACTTAGCTAATCAATGCTTATTAAATAACAGCTATATGTTTCGAGCAAAGATTTCTATTTAATCTAAACAAACTACTTATCAATATATCTGCTTTCCAAATTAAGATTTAGCCTGTTTTTCTCCCTGTATTACTTCTTTATTGGCCAAAATTATTGGATATCATGGTTGATATTCAATATCCAAGCTTATGGTAGCAGTTCTGCCTTAACATCCCGATATGCCAGCAATGCCTTGTCGGGGGGGGGGATTTGCGATATTAATTATTAATGAGATTTTTGATACAGAAAGCCGAAGGTATTTTGCATGACCCTAAAGATTTTAAAATTACTGCCGAAATCATGTACATCGGGACTGCTTATTCGGTAAGAAACGAATGTAAAGTTCAAGAGAAAAATTGTAAATGAAACAAAGTTTTAGAGCTTACCCTAAATTTTCTCAAAAGCTTACCGATAATAGTTTAACTGCAACGCAATTCATGGTGGATTGCAACGCTTAAGCAGTAGGTTGTAATTGAAACTTAACTTATATTTAGGAGATTTATCATGGCTTCAGTAATTAATACCAACATCAATTCATTAAATACGCAACGTAATTTAAGCAGCTCACAAGGTGCACTCAGTACAGCAATGCAACGCTTGTCATCTGGCTTACGTATTAATAGTGGTGCAGACGACGCATCCGGCTTGGCAATTGCTACAAAAATGGATTCACAAGTTCGTGGCATGAACGTTGCGATTCGTAACTCTAACGATGCAATCTCTTTTGCACAAACTGCAGATGGTGGCTTAAGCTCAATAAGCGATTCACTCCAACGTATGCGTGAACTCGCGGTACAAGGCGCCAACGGCACTACAGACAATGCAAGTCTTGCTGCAGAATTCGGACAATTACAATCTGAAATTGATCGTGTTGCTGGCAATACTAACTTTAATGGTAATAATACATTAGGCGCTGCTTCAGCGACAGGTATTACATTCCAAGTTGGCGCTAACTCTACAGATACAGTAACAGTGAAAGGTGTAGATTTAACTGCTGCAACATCAAAAGTTGCATTGGCTGGCGCTACTGCTGCTACTCCACTCGCTTTGGATACTACAGCGCACGCAACAGCAGCGATTACTGCAATTGATGCTGCAATAACTGAAGTAAGTGGTGCTCGTGCAACTTTCGGTGCGGTGCAAAACCGATTTACTTCTATTGTAAGTAATTTACAGGCTTCTTCACAAAATCAGTCTGCTGCTAAATCACGCATCATGGATACAGATTTTGCGGCAGAAACAGCAAACTTGACTCGCGCTCAGATCTTGCAACAAGCCGGTACTGCAATGTTAGCCCAAGCTAACTCTCAACCTAATGGTGTATTAGCACTATTGAGAGGCTAAGAGTTAGGAAAGTAATTTGATTTAACTTCCACAGGGTTAGTACTAATCCTGTGGACTTTTGTTAAGGAAACTATCATGTTTAACTCATCTTTAGATACTTTAGGTTCAGCTAAGGGGCCCGCCAGCCAAATTGCATTGGTTACTCCGGCAGGGTTTAAGGCCGTTGATAAAGTAGAAAATAAACAAGTCGATATAGCTACACTCACTGGCGCAGTAAATAAATTGAATGAATATGTAGCCCCTGCTCTACAGACTATTGAGTTCTCATTAGATCAAGAGTCTGAACGCATGGTTGTTAAAGTGGTAGATACAGCCACACAAAAAGTACTGAGACAGATTCCAAATGAGGAAGTATTGGCAATGTCAAAGACGCTAGACAAGTTAAAAGGACTCATGATAAGGCAGACGGCTTAGTGGTCTGCTTAATAGTTGGTTTTAATCATCAATAAATTATAGACGTTAAATTAGTAATCGTTAAATAAGGATGTTCATATGACTACTTCATCAGCAGGAGCAACTATTTCATCTCCAGGAATTGGTTCTGGACTTAACGTAACTTCTATTGTTTCCGGTTTAATGTCTATTGAGCAACAGCCATTAACAGCTGTGAATAACAAAATATCGGCTTATCAAACACAAATATCGGCCTATGGTTCACTCAAAAGTGCCTTATCTACATTTCAAACTTCAGTAAGCTCGCTTTCTGATGCTTCGAGCTTCAATGCACAAACTGCGACCTCGAGTGATGCGAGTGTTACAGCAACTGCAGATGGTACGGCAACACTAGGCAATTATGCAATGACAGTAAGTCAACTAGCAAAGCAGCAAAAGCTATCACTAGCTGGTTTCGCCAATACTACAGACACTATTGGCACAGGTACTTTGACTATTTCTTTTGGCACATGTACGCCTCCAGTGACTACGGCTACACCGCCTACGCCTAGCACTTTTACGCCAAACGCCACGAAAACTGATGTGACTATTACCATTGACAGTTCAAACAATACGCTAGCAGGCATACGCGATGCGATTAATGCTTCCAACTCTAGCGTGAGTGCGACCATTATGAATGACGGTTCGACTAATCACTTGGTGATCACCTCAAAAGATACTGGCCAGGTAAATAGCCTGAAGATATCGGTAACCGATAGCGATGGCAATAACACCGATGCCTCCGGTTTGTCGCAGCTGGCCTATGACCCGACCGCCAGTGTTGGTAACGGTAAAAACTTAACTGAAATGCAGGCTGCGCAGGATGCCAAACTGAATATTGATGGTATCGATATAGTTAAAGCCAGTAATACCATTACAGATGCCATTAGTGGCGTTACGCTTAATTTATTGTCAACCAGCGGCAGCAATACTGTTAACTTGGGCGTAGCTAGCAATCAGGCTGCAGCGCAATCATCCATCACATCATTTGTTAACGCCTATAACGCGTTGGATACCACATTACGCAACCTAACCTTTTATGATCCTACCGGAAAGAATTCCGGGCCGCTGCTCGGTGATGCTACTACAAGATCGGTGATTAATCAAATCAAGTCTGTGATGACCCAATCAGTGACCAATAGCGGCGCCATTACATCACTCGGCCAAATTGGTGTGTCGTTTCAAGCTACTGGCCAATTGGCCCTGGATTCAACCAAACTGAGTTCAACCATGGCTTCTAATTTTAGCAATATTGCAACTTTGTTTACTACTTCAGCCAAAGCGACTGATCCTCAAATCACCTACATCGGCAGTACAGCTAAAACCAAGCCAGGCACCTACGCTATCAATGTTAGCCAGTTTGGGGCAAGTGGTGTCAATGCAATTGGGACGATCAATGGTGTTGCAGCAACCGGCTTCGGAACAAACCTTGTGGGAGCCGTTGGAGATCCCAGTGAGGGATTGGATATTAAAGTAGCAGCTGGAGCTACAGGGGCACGAGGGACGATTACCTATACTGTGGGATATGCATCACAACTTAATAATATTATTAATAACTTGTTGAGTAGTACTGGTGCGCTGGCAGCAAGAACAGATGGCATGAACAGTTCGATTGCCCGCCTTAATACACAAGCAGATACGATTTCTGCGCGTTTGAGCACACTTCAAGCGAATTATCTTGCTCAATACACCAAATTGGATACTTTAATATCGAGTATGAATAGCACCAGCTCTTTCCTGACGCAACAAATCGCAGCGATCAACGCTAACGGCGTAACTAAATAAAAACAAATAGAGGATTAGATCATGTTTGGAAATAATCAGCGCGGTGTTAACGTCTATGCGCAAGTTGGTTTAGAAACGGGTGTGTTGGCAGCGAACCCTAACAAATTAATCATTATGCTTTATGAAGGTGCCATTACCGCATGTCACAGTGCAATAGCACATATGCAGAAGGTGGATATTCAGAATAAAGGAGCCATGCTATCGAAAGCGATCATGATTATTGAAAGCGGCCTCAGGCTTAGTCTTGATAAGCAAGTCGGCGGCGAGATTGCTGAAAGTTTGGATAATCTTTACGCTTACATGAGCCATAGATTGATGCTTGCCAATATTCACAACCAGCCAGAACAGGTGTATGAAGTCATTAAGCTTTTAACAGAGTTAAAAAGTGCTTGGGAAACGATAGGCAATGAACAGGCGGTATCGCCAACGGTTGCAATAGCTAAACCCAGTCAGGCTGTAGATTCAAATCGCCTTATTGTCAATTATGCAGGAGCTTGATTGATGGAATATCAAAACACATTTACCATCTATGAAGCAATTGCAGAGCTGACCAGTCAAATGCTGCTAGCGGCTAAGCAGCAGGATTGGGATAAACTGGCAGAGTTGGAAAATAGCTGTGTGCAGCATATTGAAAAGTTGAAACTTTTTAAAGATGATTCGCCAATGACCGGTCATTCATATGAGCGCAAGGTGGCAAGTATCAAGCGCATTCTTGCAGATGATCGCGAGATACGAGATTTAATTTCACCAAAGATGGCAATGTTGAACTCGCTGATTAATAGTGCTCAAATGGGAAAGAAACTGACACGAGCTTACGGTCAATGACTTTAAACTGAATCAGCATGCTCAATAAATCCGACAGTATTGGCAATAAAGTTGGCGTCAATCCAGTCTCCAGAATCACGCCGGTTCTGGCGGTGGAGAACATAGGCAGCGTAACTCAGGAGATGGGTGACCGCGCCTTGCAGTTTGTAAAAGGGCAGGAGTATCTTGCTCATGTGCTATCAAAAGTTGGTGATACTGCATACAACGTGAAGGTCGAAGGCGATGCATTTAATGACATTGTTCTTAAAATGGAACTTGGTTCTGCTGCTCATTCTGGACAGACGTTGTTGTTGCGATACTTGCAAGCCAGTCCGACACCCACTTTTTTGCTTTTACCTACACCAAGCAAAGATTCTGCGAGCATCGCTGATATTAGTCCAACCGCTCAGTTTATAGGTTGGTACCTACAAAAAGCAGAAAATGAAGGTGTATCAACTCGCTTCGAAGCGACATCGATCGTGACACATGCACCTGAAAACTCACAAGTTCTGGCGCATGATTTAAAACAGGCTGTAAGCAGCAGCGGCCTATTTTATGAATCTCATTTGAGTGACTTGATACAAGGAAATCAGTCATTGGCATCCATCAGGCAAGAGCCGCAGAACCAAGTTGGCTTACCTTTGACAGGCTTAATGTCACAACAATTAGCCATTCTGGAAAATCAACACATGTCTTGGCATGGAGTAATATGGCCAGGCCAAAAGATGGATTGGGATGTTTACTTGCAACAAAAAGACACTGATAACGGTCAACAATCTTCCTATCACCAAAATACTGATGAAGATAGACCCATTGCCAGTGAATTGACCCTACATTTGCCGCTTCTGGGTAAAGTTTCGGCCAGATTGAGTATCATTGGCGGGCGTATGCGAATAGGGATATCGGCTGACCAAGCGCAAACATTAGATACCCTAAGAAACCAAAGACAAAGTCTGGCGCAGGCGATTGAAAAAAATGGCCAGCAGCTAGATAGGTTGACTATCTCACAGCATGAATAATACCAATGACAGCAACACTGCTTTAAAGCCCAATGCCGATCAGCAAGCGATTGCACTGGCTTATGAATCGAGTGATTATGCACCCAGAGTAGTCGCAAAAGGACGCGGCCTGATTGCAGAGCAGATTATCGCCAGAGCTAAGGAAAATAATGTGTTTGTGCATGAATCAAAAGACCTGGTGGCGTTATTGATGCAAGTTGATCTTGACGACCACATCCCACCAGCGCTGTATCAGGCGATTGCTGAGATTCTTGCCTGGTTGTATCGGTTAGAAAAGGGTGTAGTTAATATGGGAGATGTTGTTTATTAGCTAAACTTGCATATTCATGATGTCGTGATAGGCAGATACTAATTTGTTACGCACTTGCACTGCTGCCTGAAATGAAATATTAGCTTTTTGTCCAGCAATCATGACGTCAGAAAGGCTAACACTGTCATCGCCCATGGCAAAGTTCTTACCCAGTTTTTCTGCATCAGCTTGCACTTGGTTTACCTGGTCAAGCGAGGCTTTTAATGCATCTGAAAAGTTAACTTTAGATGAATTTTGAGTATTCTGCATGCCTACAGGTGAAGCCAATCCACCTATAGCATCGTTTTGTGGGCGCTGGGCGGCAGCTTTTAGCTGCGCTAGCATGGACTCTATTCTGCTTGAATCAATTCCACCTGTTTTCATGACTTACCTCCAATTCATCTAAAGACATCACTAGCTGGTCTGTTAAGTTAAATGTTTACCCGAACAAATTGTCGTTGATGACTAATTTAACACTTTACGACTAGAGGGAGCATCTAAATAGGCCGATGAAAATTGCTCTATTCCTAAATTTGAAAATCCAAGTAATCAGCATAATGATATCCAATAGGTCGTTGAAGTGATTTGATGCTAAAAATCGACAAGAGGTCAGTTAGATAAAACGTTTAGATGTGAAGAGTTTGATATGCAGCAAATAGGTGAAATATGCTGGCGGCAGCAACTGATGCGGCCTTAACAGGTGGAGGTACGATGGGATCTGTCTCTCAAATGGGTAACAAATTGCTTTTAGTAGCTGGCATGGCTGCCGTCATGGCAGTCATGGCTGTGTTTTGGCTATGGAGCCAGCAACCGGATTACCGCGTTTTGTTTTCAAATTATTCTGATAAAGATGGTGGTGCCATTGTGGCAGCGCTAGAGAAAATGAATGTGCCTTACAAGTTTTCCGAGAGCGGTACAGCAATACTTGTTCCAGCAGCCCAGGTGCATCAAGCGCGTCTTAAATTGGCTGCAGATGGATTACCAAAGGGTGGCAATATCGGGTTTGAACTATTAGAGAACCAAAAATTTGGCGTTTCACAATTTGTTGAGCAAGTCAATTTTCAGCGTGCATTAGAAGGTGAGCTGGAACGAAGCGTTCAATCCATCGGCGCGGTAGAGGTGGCGAGAATCCATCTTGCAATCCCTAAGGCCTCCGTGTTTGTTAGAGATCAGCAAAAACCGACGGCATCGGTATTGGTGAATCTACGCGCTGGTCGTAGTTTAGATGCGCAGCAAGTAGGTGCTGTTGTGCATTTGGTTGCTAGTAGTGTACCGGATCTGCCTGCTACCAATGTGACAGTAGTGGATCAGAATGGCAACTTGCTTTCGGACACCTCCAAAAAGATGGGCTCTAATAACCTGGATCCAACTCAGCTTAAATATGTTGATGATATACAGCAGAGCATTGTTAAACGTGTTGAATCGATCATTTCGCCTATTGTGGGTGCAAAGAATGTGCGTGCCGAAGCAAGCGCTGAAATCGATTTTTCTAGTCTGGAGCAGGCAGCAGAGACTTACAAGCCTAATCAGAAACCAGAAGATGTGGCAGTGCGCAGCATGCAGAGTAATGAATCTCAAACCAGCAATGGTGGTGGTGCGGCTACTGGCGTGCCTGGGGCATTGTCGAATCAGCCACCAGCTAATGCTACAGCACCAATAACGGCACCTGCTGGAGTAGAGGCTACAGCAGGTGCAACTGCTGCTGCAGTTCCAGTGAATAGCCAAAAAAATATGACGACAAATTACGAAGTTGATAAGACTGTGCGTTATGTGCAGCAGGCCACAGGCGGGATTAAGCGCTTAAATGTTGCTGTGGTAGTGAACAATATTCCTGTGGTGGATAAAGCAGGTAAAGTAACCTATCGCCCACTTACCGCTGCTGAGAATAAGCAGATAAACGATTTAGCCATGCAAGCAATGGGTTTTAATAAAGAACGTGGTGATGCATTAACAGTGGTGAATAGTTCATTTGCTGGTGAGCCGGTAGAAATTGTACCGGAAGTTCCAATGTGGAAAAGCCCTGAAACGATTGAGTATGGCAAGGATGCACTACGTTTTATTGTAGGGATTGTTGTGCTGTTTATGATCTATTCTCGCGTTTTTAAACCCATGCTGAATAAGTTAATGACGGCATCACCAAAACTGCTGAATGCTCCTAGTGATGATGATGCCATTGTTAACCTGAGAGGTGAACAAGGGAAACTGGCTGCACCAGCCTATGACCAAAATCTTGTTGCGGCCAAACAGATGGCAAAAGACAACCCAAGAATGGTGGCAAGTGTAGTGGCTAACTGGACGAATGGAAATGGATAGAAAATGAGCGATGATGGGGTAATTAGAAGTGCTGTTTTAATGTTGGCTCTGGGAGAAGATGAGGCTGCTGAGGTAATGAAATTTCTCAGTCCGAAGGAAGTACAGAAGCTTGGATCCGCTATGGCAACATTGAAATCCGTAGGTCGTGACCAAGTGGAAACTGTAGTAACGGAATTTTTGACAGAAGCTGAGCAAAGTAGCAATTTTGGGCTAGATTCTGATGAATATATTCGTTCGGTATTGACCAAAGCGCTTGGTGACGACAAAGCCTCGAGTTTACTCAACCGTATTTTGCAATCGCGAGATGCCAGCGGAATTGAAAGCCTCAAATGGATGGATCCACATACAGTCGCTGAGTTTATCAAGAATGAGCATCCACAGATCATCGCAACTATTCTTGTGCATCTAGAGCCAGATCAAGCCTCTGAGATTATTAGTCACTTTGCTGACAGACTACGTCAAGATGTGATGCTTCGCATTGCAACATTAGATGGGGTTAAGCCTATTGCTTTGCGAGAACTCAATGATGTGATGACAAAGTTGTTGACAGGAAACGAGAATATCAAGAAACAAACGATGGGCGGCATCAAGGTAGCCGCCAACATTATGAACTTTATGAGTGGAGACAACGAGGCCAGTGTCATGGAAGGATTGAAAAGTTACGATGACGAAATGGCGCAGAAGATCATGGATCAGATGTTTGTGTTTGATAACATCATGGATATTGATGACAAGGGCATTCAAGTCATCCTTAAGGAAGTGCAGTCAGAAACACTCATTGTTGCTCTTAAGGGTACGACCGAAGAAATGCGCGAGAAAATATTTAAGAATATGTCTTCGCGTGCAGCAGAAATGATGAAAGAGGATCTGGAGACGAAAGGCCCGGTCAAGCTTTCTGAAGTTGAAGCGCAACAGAAACAAATTCTACAAATCGTTCGCAGACTGGCTGATGAAGGACAGATTCAGCTGGCTGGCAAAGGCGATGACGATCAATATGTATAAAGGTGCTTATCATGTCTAATTTAGCTGTTCCTAAAGAACAACAAACCGCCTACGAAAGATGGGAGTTGTCCTCATTTACAGAAGGTAATCAAAGTGTCGGTGGCGGCAAACCTAAGAAGAAGGAGGGCGTTGCAAATTCAGAGGCCGTATCGCAGATTTTTGATGGAGTGCGCAAAGAAGCTTACGCTAAGGGCATGCAAGAAGGGTTTGCTGTCGGTATGGCTAAAGCCAGAGAGGCTGCCTATGAAGAAAAGCAGAATTTTCTAAAACTGATGGCAGCCTTTAGCCAAGCGCTTGAGAAATCTGATGAACAGATAGCAGATGATGTATTGTCCTTGGCGCTGGATATAGCCAAGTCCATGTTGAAAGTAAAGTTGAACATAGATCCTTCAGCGATCTTGCCTGTAGTGACGGATGCAATTCATTACCTTCCCTATGTCCAGAAACCAGCTAGAATTCTAGTTCATCATGAAGATGCGCAAATTCTGCGCGAGTATTTGGTTGATGAAATTTCGAGTCAGCATTGGCTGGTTCAGGAAGATAGCAATATAGAACGTGGCGGTTGTCTGGTTGAAACGGGCGCCAATCAAATCGATGCAACCAATGCAGTACGCTGGAAAAGAATCAGTGAAGCATTGGCACAGAATAATAATTGGCTATTACCGTGAGCCAGTCAAACATTAATCAGAAAAATATACACCAATTGCGTTGGCATGACCACGTTCGTGATTGCAAAGAGATATTACGCCTAGTCGAGCCCGTAGAAATCGCAGGTCGCATCACAAAGCTGACAGGACTTGTGATGGAAGCTGTGGGCATTAAGTTACCAATAGGCAGTGCCTGCTACGTGCCTTTGGGAGAAGGTAGCCGTGTAGAGGCTGAAGTTGTTGGTTTCGACGGTGAAAGCTTGTTGCTAATGCCTCAAAGTAGTGTTGATGGCGTAGTGCCAGGTGCTAAAGTATTTGCATTGGAAGTGGCCAAGGCTTTACCAAAGCCACGTTTTGGTCAGCCGCCACGCAGAAGAGTGACTGATATTGCGCGTCATCTGCCAGTAGGTAATGAGTTACTGGGTCGTGTGGTCGACGGGGCAGGTAACCCGCTAGATGACTTGGGCAAAATAGAATCTTCCCAAAGTGCTCCATTAAATGCGCGCCCGATGAATCCACTGATGCGAGCGCCTATAGAAGAAATATTAGATGTCGGAGTGCGAGCGATTAACAGCATGCTGACCGTTGGCCGTGGCCAAAGGATGGGATTGTTCGCAGGCTCCGGTGTGGGTAAAAGCGTGTTGCTAGGCATGATGGCGCGCTACACGACGGCTGACGTCATTGTAGTGGGTTTGATTGGCGAACGCGGTCGAGAAGTTAAAGAGTTTATTGAGCAGATTCTAGGCCCTGAAGGACTGGCGCGTTCTGTCGTCGTCGCAGCACCAGCTGATGCGCCAGCACTAATGCGTTTGCAAGGTGCAAATTATGCCACGACTATTGCAGAGAATTTCAGAAATCAAGGTAAAAACGTGCTGCTCATTATGGATTCATTGACACGTTTTGCCATGGCTCAACGCGAGATTGCACTAGCGATTGGCGAGCCACCTGCTACCAAAGGCTATCCGCCTTCTGTGTTTGCTAAACTTCCTGCATTAGTAGAGCGCGTAGGTAACGGCAAACCTGGAGAGGGTTCAATTACTGCCTTTTATACCGTACTTACGGAAGGAGATGATCAGCAGGATCCTATAGCCGATGCGGCTCGTGCCATTCTTGATGGACATATCGTATTAAGCCGAAGCTTGGCAGAAAGCGGGCATTATCCTGCGATTGATATAGAGCAATCAATTAGCCGCGCCATGCATAATATTACCAGTCCAGAGCACCAGAAATTGGCGCGTAAGCTCAAACAACTTAATTCACGTTATATGCGCAGTGTTGACCTGATTAATGTTGGGGCATATGAGGCAGGTAGTGATGCAGTGCTCGATCTGGCAATTGCTAAACATGAAAATATTAATGCATTTCTACAGCAGGATATTGCCGAGCGGGCAGGGGTTGAAGAGAGCATACATTATCTTGCTCATGTGCTTGATGACTCAGTACTGAATTAATTTTGACAAAACTTGATTCCTTGTGAGTTAAAAACTAGAAAAAAGAAAGTTAAAATATTTTATGGCTACGCATTCAAGCAGAACAATGAAAATGTTAAAAGAGATTGCTTCTAAGGAAGTAGATTTAGCGGCTGAAGCTTTGGCGCTTGCTATGAAGGGGGTTAACGAAGCGCAGAATAAGTGTAATTTATTGCGCGAATATCGACAAGATTATGTTAAGAAGCTAAACAAGCTGCAGGAAGTTGGAATTGGTGCAAAGGAATATCAAAATTTTCAGAATTTTTTCAGCAAATTAGATCAGGCAGTTATTGGTCAGCAGGAAGTGGTTGAATTTGCAATTCGGCAGGAAAAAATACAGAGACAATTATGGCAAGAAAGCCAACGAAAAAAATTATCTTATGAAGTGCTATCACAGCGTACTCATAAAAATGAACTTAAAGTTGAACAAAAGAAGGATCAGAAAATGATGGATGAATTTGCTATGCGTATAGGTAGGGTTAAGCATTCATAGGTCATTGTTTTGACTTAGATTGTTGCCAGGAACTTTTAAATTACAAAAACTTGACACTTAAGGTTGCACATTATGCAAAATTTATCATTTCAATTAACACAAAACACGCCATTAAAAAACTTGGCAGAATCCATTAAAAAAAATGAAGCAAGCATTGAAAGTTCATCAACTGGAGAGGCTGCCAACACACCATTTCAATTGATGTTATCCAAGCAGTTACAAGCACAAACCAAACAAGGCAGTGCAGAGCATGTGGAAGTCGAACACAGTACCAAGTCTAAAGCTAACAATGCCAAAACCACTAATGTTGCTGTTAATGAGTTAGCAGTTAACGAAAATGGGGTAGGCGATTTAATAACTAATGACGTAGGAAATTCTGTAAACAATTTAAGCCCTGCCTTCATAGGGCAAGTTGGACTTGACCCTGCCACGTCTTTAGCTAAAAAGGAAGATGTAGACAATAAGGCTGAAGTTGCTGTTATTGACTCTATGAGTACCAATGCTAGTGTTGTAGCTTCAATTATGCAACCAATCGCAATAGATAAATCACAAGTTACAACAGCAGTAGCTTCGTCAAACATTGAATCTCAAATGTCTTCCAAGCTGGAAGCTGCTAAGCGAAGCCAGCAAGGTATTGTAGCGGGGTTAAGTAATTCATTGTTGCAAGCTAAAAATGCCAATATACCTGAAAAGGATGCTGGGAATACACAACCTACTGGAGATCACGTGATTACATTAAATGAGGATCGTTGGTCTGATATGCTTTCAAAGCAATCATCTGGCAATCTACCTACTGAGAATAAAGGAATGATTGGAGTTTTCAAAGATGGCGCACTTTCTAACACGACTGGGCAGACATTCAATGATGAATCTTCCAAATTAGCCCTTAAAGATGCAAAGGAAAGTATAGTCAAAGGCATGGCAATCCCCGCAAATTATCAGCCAGTAGCGCAAATGAATGCCACTATTCCGGTACTACAGGTTGGCAGTACGAATTACATTAATGCCTATCCAGGAAAAACAGGTTGGGATCAGGCGATTAGTCAGAAAGTAGTCTGGATGGTAGGTGCTGGTGAACAATCGGCTACATTGACGTTAAATCCTCCAGACTTGGGTCCATTGCAAGTGGTCATTAATGTAAATAATGATAAAGCAGATACAACATTTATATCGAATAATGCTGAAGTTAGACAGGCATTGCAGGACGGCATGGCAAATCTGCGTGAAAAAATGGGGGAGTCTGGAATTCAGCTTGGTCAGGCCAACGTTAGCTCTGGAGGACAGTCACAACAAGACTTTCAGCAGGCTAAGCAAAATCGGCCAGATTTGCAATTAAACAATAATGTCCCTGCATTGTCGATTGAAAAACCAACCAATGTGAGTACATTAGTTCGTGTAGCTAATGGGTTGGTTGATACTTTTGTCTAGGCTATTAATTTTTATAGATATTTATTATTTGTTGACTCAATTAAAATTGACAACATAGGGCGTAGTAGTGGAAAGCCTTAATTTAGCGTATTTTCCCCCTTCTTATCCATGCTTGTTGCTTGCCCTTTTTTTTCCATAATGGAGTCATCAATAACGCCGATGATTGTCCTAAAGACAGCAAAAGTCACGGCAAATATGGAAAGGTAGGAATATGGCATTAGATCCTAAGTCAGATGAGGCCGTAGTTGATGCACCAGCAAAATCTTCCAAAAAGAAATTAATTATCATTATTGTAGCTGCGTTAGCAGTGCTTGGCGGCGGCGGTGGCGCCGCTTGGTATTTTATGCACCAGAAAGCGGAACCTAAAAAAGAGGTCAAGCATGAAGATCTAGCAAAAGCACCTGTTTTCGTTACTCTTGAAACGTTTACTGTGAATCTTCAACCGGATCCTGATGAAAAGTTCCTGCAACTGGATCTGTCTATGCAAGTTGCTAATCCAGAAGAGGCAGAGTTGCTGAAGGCTCAGATGCCTGCAGTACGCAACCGTTTGCTGATGTTACTTACCAGCAAAAAGCCGACTGACATTTCTACAACGGAAGGTAAGAAACAGCTGAGCGATGAGATTATCGCCGAGCTGAAAAAGCCATTTTCTGCAGGCGCTAAGCCTCAAGAGATTTCAGGCGTTTACTTTACTTCATTTGTAATTCAATAATCAGAATATTTTTTAGTCATGGCTGATAAATTTCTATCTCAAGATGAAGTTGATGCTTTACTAAAAGGCGTTGAAGGCGAAGGTGATGACGTAAAGCCTGCTGAAGAAGCTGGGTCTGTACGTGATTACAACATGGCCACGCAAGAGCGCATTGTGCGCGGGCGCATGCCTACACTTGAGATTATCAATGAGCGATTTGCACGCCTAGTTCGTATTGAGTTATTTAATTTTTTGCGGCGCACTGTCGAGGTTTCTGTTGGGCCGGTACGCATTATCAAATATAGCGACTTTATACGTAACCTGGTGGTTCCTACCAATATAAACTTGATCCAGATGAAGCCATTGCGAGGTAACGCGCTGATGGTGTTCGATCCAACTCTGGTATTTTTGATAGTCGATAATATGTTCGGTGGAGATGGCCGCTTCCATACTCGTGTCGAGGGGCGCGAGTTTACACAGACAGAGCATCGTATTATCCAGCGTATTCTGAGTATTGTTTTTGAAACCTATTCAAAATCCTGGGAGCCGGTATATCCAGTGCAGTTTGAGTATGTCCGATCTGAGATGAATACCCAGTTTGCAAATATTGCTACGCCAAATGAGGTGATAGTGGCGATTACTTTTAATATTGAGATGGGACCTGCCAGCGGTGAGATGCATTTCTGCTTCCCCTATTCGATGATAGAGCCCATACGCGACATACTTAGCTCATCATTACAGGGTGAAGTCCTAGGCGCAGATAAACGTTGGGTAAAGCTGATGACTCAGCAGGTACAGGCAGCAGAGATTGAAATAGTCGCCGATCTGGCGAAAACAAAAATGCAGTTAGGTGAAGTACTCAACATGAAGGTTGGCGATGTTATTCCACTCAATATTGCGGAAGAAATTGAAGGACAAGTGGATGGCATACCAGTGATGTTGTGTAAATATGGGCTGTTTAACGGTCAATACGCGTTGCGCGTAGAGAAACTTTTAAGATCTAACTCAACTGAATATATTAAAGGAGAACCTTATGGCGACTGATGCTGTAGAAGAGATTGTAAATGAAAACGTAGAAGATGATTGGGGTGCCGCAATGGCAGAGCAAACGGCTGCTGAATCATCCGTTTTACAAACTAGCAATGTTGAACAGGCTCAAGTTTTTAGTGAGTTCACCCCCAAAAATAAGCTGAACGAAACCCAAAATGACATCGATTTTATTTTGGATATCCCTGTGCAGCTTACGGTTGAACTGGGTCGGACTAAAATTGCTATTAAGAACTTGCTGCAATTGGCGCAAGGTTCAGTTGTTGAGCTGGATGGCATGGCCGGCGAGCCTATGGATGTATTAGTTAATGGATGCTTGATAGCTCAAGGCGAGGTTGTCGTTGTAAATGAAAAATTTGGTATTCGTTTGACCGATATTATCACTCCAGCAGAACGCATTCGAAAAATTAACAAGTAAGTTAATAAGAAAATTACTAATGAATAAACGTATATATTTACTATTATTAAGCTTATTTATCCTGCCTTGCTATGCTTTTGCTGCTGATGCAGCAACTGTATCACCTTCTGGCGGTGTAATGAAAATGTTATTAGGTCTCATCATAGTATTGGCTGTAATGGCTCTTATTACTTGGTTTTTGAAGCGCATGATGCCTGGCATTGGCGGCAATAAGCAATCTGTTGTGCGTATTGTGGGTGGTGTAAGTGTTGGTTCTCGCGAGCGTGTCGTGGTCGTGGAAGTGGCTGGGCGCTGGATAGTCGTTGGTGTTGCATCTGGTCAAGTAAATGGCCTTGCCAATTTTGATGTAGGTTCTATGCAACTTTCAGAAAATGCGCTCGTTAATAATTTAGATACTAATAGCCAGTTTGACCCCAACCTGAAAAATTTAACTCAATCATTTGTACCATCGTTTGCACAGTGGTTAAAAAAATCCACATCTAAATTTACAGAGTATAAAGATGCAAAAAAATAAGCTAAAAGTTATATGGATGTTGATAATAGCAGCAGTGTTGATGATACCAGTAGCCGTATTCGCAGAGAGCGGTTTGCCGCTAGTGAATGCACTACCAGCTGCTGGCGGAGGTCAGAATTACACCTTAAGTTTACAAACCTTAATTCTGCTGACTTCTTTGACGTTTTTACCAGCAGCCGTACTTATGATGACCGGATTTACCCGTATTATCATTGTATTGTCGTTACTACGCCAAGCACTCGGTACACAGTCTGCACCACCTAATCAGGTTATGATAGGATTAGCGCTTTTTCTCACTTTTTTTGTGATGAGTCCAGTCATAGACAAAATCTATGTAGATGCTTATCAACCTCTTTCAGAGAACAAGATTACCATGCAGGAGGCACTGGATAAAGGTGCTGAACCGCTTAAAGGATTTATGATGAAGCAAACGCGTGAAGGTGACCTTGCTCTGTTTGTGAAAATGGCACAAATTGAAAAAATAGAAACACCACAGCAAGTGCCACTGCGAGTTTTAGTGCCAGCATTTATGACTAGCGAGTTAAAAACAGCTTTCCAAATCGGTTTTGCGATATTTATTCCTTTCTTAATTATCGATATGGTGGTGGCTAGCGTACTGATGGCGATGGGGATGATGATGGTGTCGCCCTCAATTGTATCGTTACCATTTAAATTAATGTTGTTTGTACTGGTTGATGGCTGGCAGTTGCTGCTTGGTTCGTTAGTTCAAAGTTTCTACTAGCTTGTCTATTCTTATTAAGGAAAATTAAAATGACTCCCGAAAGCGTAATGACTTTAGGTCGTGATGCAATGGAAATCACCTTACTAGTGGCAGCGCCCATACTGCTGGTAATCCTTGTAATTGGTCTGGTAGTGAGTATTTTTCAGGCGGCCACTCAGATTAATGAAGCCACGCTGTCATTTATTCCAAAGTTGGTGGGTGTGTTTGTAGCATTAATGTTTGCAGGTCAATATATGCTTACTACCATGGTGGATTATATGCATTTGGTTTTCACCAGCATACCGGCTATGGCCAATTAATGCCGCTGTTGGGCATACCCAGAAATCTAGTTAAAGTTTAGCAAAGATGATTTCAATAAGTAGTGATCTTCTCCAAACCTGGATTATCAGTCTGCTTTGGCCCTTGACCAGAGTATTAGGGGTCATCGCTACAGCGCCAATATTTAATCACAACTCTATTCCCAATCAGGTTAAGCTGGGCATGGGCATCATGATTACGTTAATGATTATGCCTATACTGCCTCCCTTACCACAGTTTGAGATATTCTCCTTTCAAGGCTTGCTCATATTGGTGCAGCAGCTTGTGATAGGAATTGCAATCGGTTTTAGCATGCGATTGGTTTTTTCAGCGGTTGATCTAGCTGGGCAGCTCATTGGCATGTCGATGGGTCTTGGTTTTGCCAGTTTTTATGATCCGCAGTCACAAGGTCAAAGTACAGCCGTGAATCAATTTTTAGTTTTGCTTGCAATGCTAATTTTTTTAAGTCTGGATGGTCATTTAATGATTGTGACAGGTCTGACCAGCAGTTTTATTACCATGCCGATTGCAGTGGGCTCTAGCGGAATTAACCCGATGAAAGTTGCGATGTGGGGTGAAACAATATTTAGTGCAGGGCTGTTACTTGCATTACCGGCAGTGACTGCGTTGCTGATCACAAATATGGCACTAGGTATACTGACGAGAACTGCACCCCAACTTAACTTGTTCGGGATTGGCTTTCCAGTAACACTTAGCGTGGGTTTTGTGGTGCTGGCACTGGCGTTGCCAGGGATGCTAAAACCGATAGAAAATTTTATTGAACAAGGTGTTAGTAACATGCATCAAGTGGTGTTAGCTAACGAGCCAATATTGAGTCCAAACAACTTTCTCCAAAAGCCACAAAGTTTGAAACATTGACATTAATACACACATCAGACTTTAGTGCCGTTTATATCAGTGAAAACAGTGATAAATTAGTCGTTGCTACGAATGATTTTTGTGCCGCAGTCAAAATGGTTTGATTTTTTGAAAGATCTGAAAGTGCGCTATTGAAGTCAAGATCCTGCAAGCCAGAGAGAGTTTTACTGTATTGCAAATCGCGATCTGAGCCATAGGTATTCAACGAATCTATTTCATTGAGATTGGAACCGACTGAAGCGCGTATATTGAGTACGTTGTTCAAAGAATCTTGTAAGCTATTAAGACCGTTTGTCAACCCAGTATTGAATGCAGCTTGCGTTGTGGTATCTGTAATAGGTGTATTTAAGAGTGTGACTAGATTACTTAAGGTATTAAATACATCATTACCATTTGCATGGAACACGTTATTTCCTGGAACACTGACTGCCATTTGACGTTGAGAGTCTACTTGTAATAATTGTTGATTGCTGTCACCAGTATAGGTTGCTCCAGTGGCACTAGCAACGAATGGAGCAGTATTTGTTTTAAAGCCTGAATAAATGAAATTACCTGATGCATCTTGGGCATTGGAAAGACCGATTAGTGTTTGTAGAGAACTAGTTAATTCTGTTGCGATATTTTGTCTATCTGAGTTAGATAGAGAACCATTTCCTGCTCCGACAAGAGTGGATTGGGTAGATACAATTAAATTGGTTACACTGTCCAGATTTGATTCAATCGTGTTGAGTTTTGCTCCTGCTGTTGTACGCGTGTCAGCAAATTTTGAATTAACACTTTGCGCATAAGAAACTTGAAGGGCTTGTGCAGCAGCCACAGGATCATCAGAAGGCGATGTAATACGCTTACCCGTTGAAATTTGTTGTTGAAGTTTAGCTTGCTCAGTTTGCAGGTCATTGATTCTAGAAATTCCTGCTTGGTAGATAGTATTTGTGCTGATGCGCATGATTATTTTCCTTAACCGCCTATCGTTAGTAGTGTAGAAAAAAGTTGACTTGCAATCTGCATCATTTTTCCAGCAGCCTGATAAGCCTGCTGGTAGCGTAATAGATTGGTTGCTTCCTCATCTAGATTTACACCAGATTCTGATTGGACTGCTGTTGTAGCCTGAGCGAGCACTGTGGCTTCTGCTGCCCCGGTTACATTCAACTCATTGGTTTTATTACCGACACTATTAACGAGCTGACCGAATGCACTTGAGTAGGTGGTTTTGCTGTTATTCAGGGTTCCCTGACCCTGTAGGCCTGCGAGCAGCAGCCCATTGCGGTTGTCACCAGGGCTATTGCTAGTATTGGGTGTAATTGTAAATTGATCGCCGTTTGCAGGTATGCCGGTGATAGAAAAGCTCAATCCGCCAACTGCGATAGTATCGCCAGTGGTATATGTGATGGGTGTGCCAGGTGGAAAGATTGTGCTGACACCGCTTGAGGTCACTGTGACTGGTTGTGTTGCTGGTGTCATCGTGAATGTACTGGGTATGCCAGTGTTATAGGTAAGCCCAAATGCGCTAGCTAACGGGCTTGCTGCATATGTACTTCCAGCGGTGAGTGCACTAATGCTTGCTGTACCTGTATTACTTGCATTAGAGGCCGAACTTAATGCTGGACCACCGACAGCAAGTTTGCTGACATCAGAGATTGCTAACTGTATTGAAGTTGCTGCGTTTTGAGTGGGTCGGATAACAAAATCATCTCCTGCATTCATAGTTCCAGAAGCGAGGTTAAAGCTTAAACCATCTAATGTTTGAGGTAAACTTGTATAACTTTGCGTAGTTTTATCACTAAGGCGAGTAATTGTATAGTTAGTACCATCATATTGTAGTCGGTAATCACTACTGGTGATGGCACGAGGGTCTGTAATTTTGCTGTTTATAATAGCAGTGCCGGTGTTATTACTGCTGGCACTCACTTCTGGGTCAGGAATGCTAAATAAAGAACTTCCAGGATTGCCATTTAGATCTAAGCCTTGTGCATTCTGAGCATTAAAAGTTCCAGCAAGAGTTACTGCAATCTGTCCTAGCTGATTTTGTATTGGATTTAGAGATTCAGAACGGAATTGAAGTAGACCTCCAATTGTTCCACCAGGTAAGCTATCACCACCTAAAATAGTAGTTTTGTTCTTATTCTGATAGGCTACTTCCAGTTGACTAGAATTTGTAGGTGATGAAATTGTTGTCAATGCATAAGCGTCAGATCCCACTACTAATGGCAAACCATTACCAACAAAAATATTGTAACTGCCCTGACCTTGATTAACTACAGTAGTTTTGATTTGCTTACTGAGTTCCAATACTAGCTGATCGCGTTGATCCAAGAGATCGTTGGGTTGGTTGCCAGTATTACTAATGGCTTTATCAATGGAGTCGTTCAAACTGGCAATTTGATTGGCATAGGTATTGACCAAACCAACAGTGGTTGACAGTTGTGCATTTATACCATCATTAATCTGGTTAAGACTATTACTTGTGCTTTGAAATCGATTTACCAAAGATTGAGCGCTGGAAAGCATCGTTTGTCGTGTAGGGGTGTCGCTTGGATTGGCTGAGAGGCTCTGTACACTGCCGAAAAAGCTATTCATTGCCGGGCTAAGGCCCGCAGCAGAATCAGAGAGCATGGTATCTATAGTGCTAAGTTGAGTGCTATAGGCATCAATACCAGAACTGACTGATTGACTATTTACCACCTGTTTGGCAAGAATATCATTGTAAACCCGTGTCACTGCTGAAACTACAGTTCCTTGACCAACATAGCCATACCCGAAGTTCTGAGATTGCGCAGCAGATTGAACAACTACTTCCCTTGAGTAGCCTGGCGTAGAGGCGTTAGCGATGTTGTTCCCTGTTGTAGAAATACCGACTTGCGCAGCAGCTAGTGCGCTTTGTCCTATGCTTAGTATATTAGATGCCATGATATCTTTTCGTCAAAATCTATAATATATGTTTGATGACGGCATAAATATTTAAAACTTTAGGCCGAATAGTTAATTTAATTTTATGAAGCTGAAATTTTCTGTATCACACTGGCTAATTTGCTAGCGTAATGCGGGTCGGTGGCATAGCCAGCTTTTTGCATGGCTTGCGCGTAACTATTCACATCGTGTAGATTAGCCATCACGTTTTCATAACGAGGGTTGTTTTGCATTTGGTTAGCAAAATCCTTGAAGGAATCTGCGTAACTATCATAAGCACGAAACTTTTCAATACGCTTTTGTTTTATACCATTTATGTATTCCGTAGTAGTTGCTTCGACTACCTTGCCATCCCAGTTACCTGTAGCTTTAATTCCAAACAGATTGTTGCTGGGAGTTCCATCTGCGGCCTTGATTTCTCGTTTTCCCCAACCACTTTCCAGCGCAGCTTGTCCGAGCATCAGATTGGCGGGAACGCCAGTGGTGCGGCTCGCTTCTTTAGCATGTTGAGTCATACGGTTTTGAAATTCAGAAGAATTGTCAGTTAATGATTTGTTGTTTAAAGTCTTACTGCTAGCCGGTAAGCTATCAGCTGGCGTTGTTTTGTGCTGTAGGAGGTTTGACTCAAGTGCATTTGCAGTGTTTGGCAAAAAAGGATTACTGATAAGTGCTGCGCCACTCTGTTGACCAGAGCTAGAAGTAGGTGAGTCATTTGTTACAGCTTGTTGCATGGTGTTTGTGGCCGCATAACCACTTTTACTCAGTTGCTTAGCCAGTATATCTGCAAGTCCAAGCCCCTTTGTGGAGAGGTTATTACTAAGTTGCTGATCAAGCATTGAGGTGAAAGTACGGCTTTGCTCATTATCAAAAGGGCTATCTTGGGGTGATGCTTCACGCATGCTTTTCAACATCATATTCATAAATATTGCTTCAAACTGTTTCGCAACAGCCTTGATTGCTTCTGGTGAATTTTCTTTTGCAGCTAGTTTAAGATTATTTAAACTATTGGCATCAAAAGCGACTTTTCCAGATAAGTCAGAACTATTTACCATGTTAAATAATCTCTAAGTCAGCATGTAAAGAACCTGCCGCCTTCATAGCCTGTAGAATAGCAAGTAGGTCCTGTGGCGTAGCCCCAATCGCATTAAGCGCTTTGATTACTTCTGATAAGCTGGCGCCATTATTCAGTTGCAAAACTTTGCCAGGTTCTTTGGTGATAGAAATTTGTGAGTGTGCTGTTGAAATAGTTTGACCTGAAGAGAAAGCCCCTGGTTGGCTGATCACTGGCGAAGTATCTATGACAACAGACATGTTACCATGTGAAACGGCACAGGTTTCAAGCGTTACTGCTTTGTTCATTACCACAGAGCCTGTACGGGCGTTCAATATAATTTTGGCCGCAGCAGCGGCAGGTGAAATGCTGATAGATTCTAGCGCCGCAAGAAATGCTACGCGACTATCATTGGTAGGTGGTTGTATTCTTATCACTCGCCCATCTTGTGCAAATGCGGTATTTTGTCCAAAGTGATGGTTGATAGCATCCACCACAAGAGTGGCAGTAGAGAAGTCTGAATCCCTTAGTTCTAGATTAATAACATCAGTTTGGCTGATGGGGTTAGGAAGCGCGCGTTCAACTGTTGCACCATCTGAAATACGGCCTACGCTTAGGTGGTTGATTTGTGTTTGACTACCATTAGATGAAGCGCCGACACCACCCACCACCAAGTTACCTTGAGCTATAGCATAAATCTTACCATCAGCACCTTTAAGCGGAGTCATCAGTAAAGTGCCGCCTCGTAAACTATTTGCATTACCCATAGATGAGACCGTAATATCTAGAGTTTGTCCAGGTTGGGCGAAGGCGGGTAGGCTGCTGGTGACCATTACCGAAGCAACATTTTTTAATTGAAGACTCGTTCCAGGTGGCAAGCTTACTCCCATTTGTTGCATCATGCTGATAATGCTTTGCACAGTAAATGGTGTTTGTGTGGTCTGGTCACCTGTGCCGTCTAAGCCAACCACTAAGCCATAGCCAATAAGTTGGTTGTTTCTTACACCCTGTATAGATGCTATGTCTTTAAGTCTTTCTGCATGAGCAGTTGGAATCATCAACATACTTATAAATAGTAGGAAAAAGACAATTTCAACCCGGTTTTTTATGAGGAAGTTTGTAGCCTTTTTTATGTGATTATTCATGATGTTGTCTCTAAAGTGCGATCATACTTAAGAAGAACCGGGCGAACATTGAGGAAATTTCTGCAGCATCAATCTTGCTGCTGGTCCTATATTCAACACGGGCATCAGCAACATTAGTAGAGGTTACAAAATTACCTGCAGTGATGGTATCAGGATTAATTACTCCTGAAATTCGAACAAATTCAGTACTTTTATCGAACGAAACCTGTTTTTCTCCACTAACAACAAGATAACCATTAGGCAGCACTTCGATTACAGTAGCAGTGATTGATCCATTAAACGCATTACTTGAGTTTGCATCTGATTTGTCTGCATAAGAAGTTGCCGAATTTGAAGAAAAGCTTGCCTTAGGTACGTTATGACCAAATAAACTAGTAATGGCAGCATCAACCTTTCCATCTTTACTTCCTGAGCTGCCGCCCGTCTTGGTGGCAGAGGTGTTCTCGGCAATATTGATTGTGACTATATCTCCAATATAGCGTGGATGTCGGTCTTCAAACATGGGTCGGTAAGCTGCATTGTTGAAAATTGCACCACTACTAGCGGTTACAGACAATACTACCTGTGGCTTGGCAGACGTCGGCTGTTTGACTATAGAATCTGGAGTGATAGCGCAGCCACTTAATATTAGTAAACTACTAATTAAAGAAATTTTGGTGTTAAACATAATTAATTATTCGTTTCCAATGTTGAGCTTGTAAAAATTGTAATCTGGATATTATTGCTTAATTAAAATTACATCTGCGTTAGCTTTTGCAACATTTGGTCTGACGTAGTAATTGCTTTGCTGTTAATTTCATAGGAACGCTGGGTTTGAATCATATTCACTAATTCTTCTACCACATTGACGTTGGATGTTTCCACATAGCCTTGAGAAAGAATACCTGCGCCATTGGTGCCTGGCGTATTGGTATTAGGAGTGCCAGAAGCAGATGTTTCTACAAACAGGTTTTCACCTTTGCCCTGTAAGCCAGCAGGGTTAATGAATGTAGCAAGTTGTAGGGAACCTACTTGAGTGGCTGCTGCGGTGCCTGCTGTTGTAACGGATACTGTGCCATCGCGGCCTATGGTAAGGCTTTGGGCGGTAGCTGGGATAGTAATAGCTGGTTGTACAGCAAAGCCGCTAGAGGTTACTAGTTTACCCTGGCTATCTACTTGAAAAGAGCCATCGCGTGTATAGGCTGTAGTGCCATCAGGAAGTAATACCTGAAAGAAGCCAGAGCCTTGAATAGCAACATCTTTATCGTTACTGGTTTGTTGTAGATTGCCTTGCGTAAAAATTCGTTCAGTTGCAACAGGTCTCACGCCTGTGCCTAACTGCAGGCCAGAAGGTAACTGTGTTTGTTGTGATGATTGGGCACCCGGTTGGCGGATGTTTTGATAAAGTAAATCCTCAAATATTGCACGCGAACCCTTAAAACCATTGGTGCTGACGTTTGCCAAGTTGTTCGCAATTACGTCCATTTGTGTTTGCTGGGCATCAAGGCCAGTTTTTGAAATCCATAGTGAGCGTATCATTTTATTTCCTTTCAAAAATCATCTTCTAGATAAAACCTGCAATTTAGTTGCTGATTATTTCGATTTAGTATTTTTAATTTCTATTAATATTTGTAACTTATAAGTTTTTTTACATTTGCGACATTACCGATTTTAATAACGTTTAATAAATAGTAAACCAATCCCACTTAACCCATACTGAAGATCTGACTGGCTTTATTAGCGTTATTCTCAGCGCTCTGTAACAGCTTCATTTGAGTTTCAAACTGTCTGGCAAGGCTAATCATGTTAACCATGGTATCAATCACGTTCACATTACTGCTTTCGAGGGCGCCGCCAACGACATTGACTTCAGAATCTGCTTCTGCAGGACTTCCATTATTGGTAACAAATAACCCGTCTTCTGAGCGTACCAGTTTTGATTCGGGCGGATTGACAAGTTTCAGGCGACCAATTGCATTCGGCGGACCCGGCAGAGTCCCATTGGAAACAGATGAAATAGTGCCATCCTTGGCAATTGTAATAGCAACGTCAGGCGGAATGCTGATAGGTCCACCATCACCCATGACCGAGAGGCCTGATTCTGTCTGCAGTAGGCCATTCTCGCTGACTTTAAGCGATCCGTTACGTGTATAGCCTTCAGATCCGTCTGCTCGCTTTACGACTAACCACCCCTTACCTTGAATGGCCACATCTAAATCACGATTGGTGGCTTGGATGGGGCCAGGATTGAAGTCTGCGCCTACTGTAGCATCCACTACAAAGGCACGGGTTGACAACCCTTCACTGATAACCGGCACTGCCCGAAATGAATCAACTTGCGCCTTAAAGCCAGTAGAAGTAGCATTAGCTAAGTTGTGTGCAGTGGTCGCCTGTTGTTCAAGTATGTGTTTTGCACCTGTCATTGCGGTATAAATCATGCGATCCATCGCGCTTCTCCTTGCTAGTTTTTAGCTATTAACGTAGATTAACTAAAGTTTGCAGCATTTGATCCTCAGTTTTGATGGTCTGAGCATTGGCTTGGTAAACACGTTGTGCCGTAATCATGTTCACGAGTTCTGCCGTAAGATCTACATTGGAGTCTTCAGTGGCAGATGATTGCAGTACGCCTAATTGTCCAGTATTGGGTTGGCCAACCAAGGCAGCACCTGAAGTTGCACTTTCAGCCCAGGCATTGCCGCCTAGTGATTGCAAACCATTCGGGTTGACAAAGCTTGCTAGTGCTACTTGCCCTAATGTTTTGGATTGACCATTAGTATAACGACCAATAATAGTACCATCGGCTCCTGTATTAAATCCCGACAAGCTCCCCGAGGTAAAACCGTCTTGCGATAAACTATTTACGCTGAAGTTTGAACCAAATTGTGTGCTTCCTGAATAATCTAAGGTTAATGGAACTGGAGTAGTTGCCCCTGTAGTAACTGCAAAAGAAACAGGCGCAGCATTGCTGGGTGTAACAGTCGGAGTAATTCCAGCGCCAGTAAATGTCAGTGTGGCTGTAGGTGTTGGCAATGCTGTTGTAGATACACCATCAGCTGTCGTAAATACATCCCATGTGCTTGGTGCTGTTTTTACGAAAAAGCTTTGTAATGTATGAGAGTTTCCTAGACTATCGAATACTGTGACAGCTGTAGAGTTAGTGTAGGTGGTTGGATCTGTTGGATTAAACCCAGCAGCAGTTAGCGCGGCACTTCTAGAATCAAGATTGACTAAACCAACTACTTTAGCAGTCGCAGATGGCTGTAGATCTGCTGTATTAATATTGAGTTCTGCTGGAGCTCCGGTTGATAGTGCTCCTGTCGCGCTGGCTGTGTAACCAGTCAATCGTTTACCCTCTGAGTTAACTATATAGCCAGTTTTATCCATCTGGAACTGTCCGTTTCTTGAATAAGTAATTGCTCCGTTATTGCTCATACGAAAAAACCCGCCACCATTAATGGCGATATCAAGAGAGTTATTCGTGCTGGTGATGTTTCCTTGTGTAAACTGTTGGGCGACATTGGCAATTTTAGTACCAATACCAATTTGTGAGGATCCACCTCCTGTAAGCGAGTTTGCAAAAACATCGGCAAACTCTGCTCGTGATTGCTTAAATCCTACCGTACTTGCATTAGAAACGTTATTACCGATAACTTCTAGTTGTTTTGATGCTGCATCGAGACCGCTTAAACCTTGCTGAAAACTCATGATGTACTCCTAATTTGGTTATATTGATTAATTGATAATTTGCTAAAAAATTTCTTTTACGTCACCTGTGCCCACTGAAGCTAAATTGCTCAAATTAAGTTTTATTCCGCTTGTATTATTTGAGATGCTCATGACTTGAGCATAGGCCAAACTATCTGCTTGAACACTTTGACCAGCTGTGGTCGCAGTTACTGCAAATTGATAGCTGCCAGTGGGTGCCACCGAGCCGGTATCAGTAATTCCATCCCAACTTAATGGCAGTGTCCCAGCACTTTGTGCACCAAGTGCAATTGTTCTAATCGCGTTGCCAGAGGAATCTTTGATGGCGACAGACACATTGTCGGCGCCTACAGGCAGATCAACACCGAAATTGCCGCCACCGCCACTAGTTGTAACAGAGCTACCAGCTACCAATACGTTATGGCCTATCATGCTTGAAGCCTGATAAGACTGGCCAGTTTGTACGCTGCTAATCAATGAATTAAGCGTGGTATTAAGCGTGTTGATTCCAGTAACAGTAGAAAGTTGTGCCATCTGGCTGGTCACAGCTGCGTTATCCATTGGATTGAGCGGGTCCTGGTTCTGCATTTGTGTAACTAGCAGCTTTATAAATCTATCTTGTGTTGCATTTACGTCAGATGTGGTCGTACTAGTTGTTCCGTTCACGCTATTAAGCAGTGCTTGCGAAGCAGTGTTTGTAGTGCTTTGGACTATGGTCATGATGGTATCCTTAAATATTTAGGGTGTTTGTACTGTTGATGGGCTTTATATAAATAAGACAAATTATTGTTGGCCAATTGTGAGCGTTTTTAGCAACATGGTTTTGGCTGCATTCATCGTTTCAACATTGTTTTGGTATGCTCTGGATGCTGAAATCATGTTAACCATCTCTTCAGTCACATTGACATTGGGCATTGTGACGTAGCCTTTTTCATCAGCTAATGGGTGTTTGGGGTCGTACACTACTTTAGGCGGAGATGTGTCTTCTATGACTTTTAGTACTTTTACACCGCTAGCATCAGGAGAGTCTGTTGGCGTCGCTCCAAACACGACTTGCTTGGCTTTATAGGGCGTTCCGTTAGCGCTGGTTGCGCTATCTGCATTAGCGAGGTTACTGGCGACTGCATTTAAGCGCTGTGATTGAGCACTCATGGCTGAACCGGTAATATTGAATACATTAAATAGTGACATTTTTTCTCCTATCAAAAGGCATTTATTAACTTATTAGCGATTATTAACTTTGTAAGGCAGCCAGCATCTGTTTGAGTTGGGTGTTTATCATGGTCAGGCTTGCTTCATAGCGAATACCATTATCGGCAAACTGGTTGCGCTCGACATCCATGTCTACAGTATTGCCATCCACACTGCCTTGAATGATAGGGCGAAACATAGGTTCGCCAAGTGCACCGTTTGTTACGGGTGCATTTGAAGGCGCGCCAGCTATATGCTGTGCTGATGTTTTGGCGGTATTAAAGGTTTCTCTGGTAATCCCAGCTGTAGCATTTTGCATAGCAGACTTAAAGTCAATGTCGCGGGCTTTATAATTTGGCGTGTCGGCATTGGCGATATTGGCCGCAATAAGCTCCTGGCGCTGGCCCCGCACTCTTAATGCAGCTTGATGAAAACTTAAAGCATCATCTAATTTATTTATCATCATCATTTCCTTTCATAACAGCGTATGCCATTTTTAAAACTCCTAAAGAAAAAACACTTTTTGCCGTTAACATATATGGGAGCTAGTCTAGGATTAAAAGGCTAACTTTAATTGAGAAAGTAAAAGGGTAAATATCTACCTTTTCTTTGTTTTACTTTGCAGGAAACTCCGTAGAATACATATTCATAAATTTGCCATTACTGACAGGATGAATGGAGTTAAATGTGAACTATATCAACCAACACTTGCGATTAAATCCGATGCGGGTAGTGTCTATCCTAGTTGGCATGGCGATAACTACGTTTTGTAATGCTGAACTCGTTTCAGCAACTTCATCAGCAACTATCGTAGCAACAAATCCATCAGCAAAGCAGAACTTGGCTACGGTTAAAGTTAAAATCACAGAGTTTTTAGAGACACAAACCATTGGTTATCCTGGTAAGGTGAGCGTGCATGTTGGCGCGATAGATCCTAATTTAAAGCTGGCGCAATGCCCTGATGTGCAAGTTTTTCTACCGACAGGAAGCCGTGCATGGGGTAAGACTAGCGTAGGTGTACGTTGCAATGACCCTAATATTTGGACTATCTATGTACAAGCAACAATTAATGTAGTTGCTCAATATCTGGTTGCAGCAACTCCTTTGGCACAAGGGCAAATTGTTACAAATGAGGATTTGCTTTTTGAAAGTGGCGACTTGACACAGTTGCCAGCTGGAGTTTTTACCGATCAGGCGCAAGCCATCGGGCGGTCCGTGAATATTTCGATGAAGGCTGGTACAGTGTTAAGGCAAGAAATGTTGAAAATTTCTCCTGTAGTGCAGCAGGGGCAAACCGTCAAGCTGATATCGAGCGGGACAGGTTTCAGCGTAACGGCGGAAGGACAGGCGATGAGTAAAGCTAATGAAGGACAAGTTGTTCAGGTGAAAGTAGCAAGCGGCCAGATTGTAACTGGCATTGCGCGTAACGGTGGCCAAATTGAAGTTGGATTTTAAAAGTTAGATGATGAGACTCGTTTTTAGATTCATTTTTTATGTAAATCATGATAAATAAAATACTTACAAAGTATAAAGTTCGCTTAAACTATGCCGATAGAAGTCATATAGACGCGTTTGGTGCGCATAGTAAATTAGGTGAAAAGGAAAATTCTCATGAAAATTAATGATTCATTCAAAAATAAGGCAGGTCTTGGTGTTGATAAAGCGGGCACAGAAAAAGCGGGCACTGGCAAAACAGCCGAAAAACAGCAAATTGACGCCAAGGCATCTGAAAGCGTAACGCTGTCACCAATGGCAGCGCAATTAAAGTCGTTGCAAGCAAATGGTGCGGCCGATAACGTGTTTGACTCTGAAAAAGTTGCGGCTATTAAATCAGCCATAGCTGGCGGCAAATTTAAAGTGAGCTCAGAAAAAGTTGCAGATGGATTAATTGAATCAGTGAAAGATTTACTAAACACCAAAAAAACATGAGGACAGCATGAAAGCACCTAATTCTATTAAAGCAATTTCTTTTGAGCAAGATGCTCAATTAGCTAAAGAACTGCTAGCCACGATACGTAGCGAACAAACCGCTTTGGTGAAGGCAGATATTGATGCGATAGAAGCAATACTCGATAAAAAGTCCGGAGTGCTGCAACACATGAATGTTGTTGTCCTAAAACGTTACGAGGCATTGGCAGCAAACGGCTTTGAGCCTAATGAAGCAGGCATGAGTGAGTGGCTCAAACGGCAAGCAAAACCAGCATTAAGTGAAGCATGGGCTGTACTAAAAAAAACACTCATCCAGGCAAAAGAACTAAACCGTCTAAATGGCATGCTGATTAATAGACAATTCAATCTTAATCAGCAGCTGCTTAATCATCTACAAGGCAACTCAGGCGCTAGTGATGTTTATGGCAGAAACGGTCAGCCAAAAACACAATCATCGACACGCGCAGCTTTAATGGCCTGAGTTTTTTTGTAATTCTGATATTTTTTCAAGTTCGTATTTTATTGACTTTCCTAATAAAAACTCGCAGGATAATGCGTAGGTTAAATGTTTATAGTATAAAAAAGCTTTTCTAGCAACAAAGTTTAAGTTAAATTTTTTGTGAGAATATTCTTATATTATTGCTGTTTATAATCCTAATTGTTTGGGGAAAACGAATAATCAAGATTATACAAATAAGTACTTACCGTAACCCAACTATATTTTTTAATATATATGTTAATAAACAATGAGTTATAAAAATAATATATTTATATTGGCTGGATTTATGCAGGTGGGTCTACTAAATTCTCTTTTGCTTAAGCAAAACAGTCATCTCATTATTAATACACTTCGCTCATCATTATTTAAAATTAATGATGAATAGTCTAAACAAAAAATCAGCAATAATATCTGCGCAGTTAACACAACTGCTAACTGCGGGTAAGACTGCGTTATTTGTTAGTTTAGTGATAGCAATCATTCTTGCTTATATGATTAGGCTAGTGATAGAACCGGTTACGGTGCTTTCTTGGCTTACTATAGTGTTGCTCATCGGCGCAGTTCGGATAGTGATGTTAAGTAATTTTAATTCCATACCTACGGAAGACTATTCCATAAATCAATCTCGCCTACAAAAGTTTCGTATTGGTGTTTTGTTATCTGGTTTGGTTTGGGGTTCGGCAGGTTTTATATTGTTTCCTGCTCATAATGTTCAGTATCAGATGTTTTTAATCTTTACGCTGATTGCCGTATCGAGTGGGATCGTCGTTTCATATACGGCTGATCGCGTTAGCTCGACTGGATTTTCCTTATTAGTTATTTTCCCTCTCGTTGCTCGTTTATTAATAGCTGGAGATAGATTCTCTCTGGCTATGGGTACTTTTGGGCTGCTTTATATGGGCTATGTGTTTATAAGTGTCTCCCTTACCAATAAAAGAATGCATGAGAATTTTAACCTGCAATTCGATGTCACTCAACATGAGAAAGATGTCACGAAAAGTGCTGAGCTAAATAAGACCATACTTCAAACAGCGATGCAAGGCTTCTTGTTAGTAGATAAAGCAGGTCGCCTGTTGCAAGTCAACAATGCTTATTGTCTAAAGACTGGTTATAGCGAGCAGGAGCTTTTGACCATGGGTATTGAGGATTTGTGTTCTTTAGAATCGCCTGACGAGCTTGCAGAACATTTTAAAATGATTGTTGAGAATGGCGAAGACCATTTTGAGTCAAGACATAGCCGCAAGGATGGAAGCACTTTTCCAGTTGAAGTGAGTGTCCAGTATAAGTCAATAGATGGCGGTATATTCGTCATTTTTGTGCATGATATTACAAGACGCAAACAATTTGAATTTGTGCAAAAAGAAGAGCAAAATCGCCTTCATAAAATTGCCAGCAGGGTACCCGGCGTTGTTTATGAATTTCTTCTGCGCCCTGATGGCAGTTCTTGTTTTCCGTATGCTAGTGAAGCTATCAATCAAATATATCGAGTCAGCCCAGAAGAAGTGCGTGAAGATGCGTCTAAAGTATTTGCCATCATTCACCCGGATGACTATGACGATATCGTGACTTCTATTCAGATGTCTGCAAAAGATCTCACCCAATGGTATGAAGAATATCGGGTGAAGTTTGAAGATGGCAAGGTTTTCTGGTTGCTTGGTAATGCAGTGCCTGAAAGGGAGGAAAATGGCGACGTGCTTTGGCACGGTTTTATCACTGATATCACTAAACATAAAGAGATTGAGCAAGAGTTAATTGACAGTGAGTTCCGGTGGAAATTTGTGATTGAAGGTTCTGGTGATGGTGTTTGGGATTGGAATATTCAAACCGATGAAGCAGTATATTCTAATCGCTGGAAAGAAATGCTAGGGTACACAGAAGACGATATATTACCCACTAATGATGAATGGGTTACTCGTATTCATCCTGATGATCAAGTATATGTTGCTGCAACAATGCAAGCCTACTTAGATGGCAAGATCGATATTTATGTCGTTGAATACCGTTTGAAATGCAAGGATGAAAGCTATAAGTGGATTCTTGGTCGTGGCGTGGTAGTCAGCTACAGCGAGGACGGAAAACCCTTACGGATGATTGGTACACATACCGATATCACCGGGCGGAAACTTACAGAGCTTGAACTTCGTATTGCTGCCATTGCTTTCGAGTCGCAAGAATCCATAATGATTACCGATGTTAATAAAAAAATTGTGCGGGTGAATTCTGCCTTTGTTAAAATGACTGGTTACTCTTCTGAAGAGATAGTAGGCCAAAGCCCGCGTATTCTTAGTTCTGGCCTACATGACCCAGCTTTTTATAATAGCATGTGGAAAAGTATCAATACTACAGACACATGGAACGGCGAACTATGGAATAGGCACAAGAATGGTGAAATTTATCCAGAACATCTCACAATCACTGCTGTAAGAGACTCTAATGGCAGCATCATAAATTATGTAGGTACAGCTGAAGATATCACAGAACGAAAGAAAATTGAACAAGAGTTAGTTGATAGCGAATACCGCTGGAAGTTCGCGATTGAAGGTTCAGGTGACGGCGTATGGGATGTGAATGTTCAGACTCAAGAAGCCAATTACTCTAAGCGTTGGAAGGGGATGTTGGGCTTTGCAGAAGACGAGGAGCTAACCTCTCGCCATGAATGGATATCGCGTATTCATACGGACGACCAAGAGAGGGTTTTAAAATTAGGGCAAGCTTATCTTAACGGCGAGGCAGATTCTTATGTGGTTGAATATCGCTTGAAATGCAAAGACGACAGCTATAAGTGGATGTTGAGTCGCGGCATGATTGTTAGTCACAGTGAGGATGGCAGACCCTTGCGTATGATCGGTACTCAAACAGACATTACCGAACGTAAAAATATTGAACTTACTCTGCAGCAAACAAAGTCAGCGCTCGAAGAGTCGCATGAGAAATTCAAAGATCTTTATGAGTTTGCACCTATCGGCTATCTTACCCTCAGCAGCCAGGGGTTGATTACTCAGCTCAATTGGCGGGCGTCCGCGATGCTTGGCATGGATCGTAAGAGCATTATTCATAAGCGGATCACTCAATTTATTGATGAGAGCGAAAAAGCTCGCTGGTCGCGTATGTTTTTGTCCATGAAAGAATTAGCTACAGAGGAAGAGTTAAGCTTTGACTTAAAGTTTACACTGCACAATGGAATGACATTTGTTGCGAATCTCAATTGCGCAAGAATGAGCGATGACGACGAACAATCAATGCTGAGAATTACACTTGAAGACGTCACTATGGTTAAAAAATCCGAATCGGATTTGCGAGTGGCTGCCACCGCCTTTGAGTCGCATGATGGCTTGATGATAACTGATAGTGATAATAAAATTTTGAGGGTCAATAAGGCTTTCTCTGCCATTACTGGTTACTCTGAACAGGAAGTAATCGGCAAGTCACCCCGATTTCTCGCTTCGGGGCGGCATGATGCGACTTTTTTTGCATCAATGTGGGAAAGCCTTAATAAGACTGGACGATGGACGGGAGAGATTTGGAACCGACGCAAAGATGGGGATGTGTATCCGGAGAATTTGACTATTACCGCAGTTAATGGCGATAAGGGTATCCTCACCAATTATGTGGCCACATTTACTGATATCAGTACGATGAAGGCTGCAGCCGATGAGATTCAGCAATTGGCATTCTTTGATTCCCTCACTCATCTGCCCAATCGCCGGCTACTTTTAGACAGGCTCAAGCATGCATTGGCTACCGGTGCGCGTAGTGGCCGGCAAGGTGCAGTCCTGTTCCTTGATCTAGACCATTTCAAGGTACTCAATGACTCGCTTGGACATGATGTTGGCGACTTACTTTTACAACAAGTTGCAACTCGTCTGACCGCATGCGTACGCGAAGGGGACACCGTAGCACGTTTGGGCGGGGATGAGTATGTAGTGGTGCTTGAGGACTTGAGCGAGCAAGATCTTGAAGCAGCAGCGCAGACTGAGACAATAGCTAATAAAATTCTGGATACGCTCAATCAACCCTACAAGCTTGGTGAGCATGAACATCATATTACCCCCAGTATTGGCATAGCTGTGTTTAAAAATCACCATGTATCAGTAGAGGAGCTGTTAAAACAGGCCGATATAGCCATGTATCAGGCCAAGAAGGCTGGCCGCAATACCTTGCGCTTTTTCAACCCCCAGATGCAGATAAGTATTACTGCCAGAGTAGCCCTTGAGCGCGAATTGCGGAAGGCAATCGACAGCCAGCAATTACATCTTTTTTACCAAATTCAAGTAGATAATCTGGGCCACCCATTGGGTGCAGAGGCGCTGATTCGCTGGATTCATCCCGAGCGTGGTTTGGTGTCGCCTGCACAGTTCATCCCACTAGCGGAAGAAACAGGGTTGATTTTGCCTATTGGCCATTGGGTACTGGATACTGCCTGCGCCCAAATCAAGGCATGGCATAAGAATGCCCAAACCCGTGACCTTACGT